>Ga0315285_10000920_pt1 | contig 30700 bp, 29 predicted proteins | sample YL17G09_36_MG_FD_203698 | JGI IMG/M metagenome (GOLD analysis project Ga0315285, IMG submission 203698) | Sediment microbial communities from Yellowstone Lake, YNP, Wyoming, USA - YL17G09_36 | ecosystem: Environmental > Aquatic > Freshwater > Lake > Sediment | place: USA: Wyoming | collected...
TAACTGGATAGAGAAGACCTATGGTCGATCCAGTGGACGCACCCGGTTCTCCCTCACGATTGCTCGAATAACTTGAGTCAGCTTTCGTGCTGTGACAAGAGCTTAAAGGGGACCAAAAGCTAGCTTCGTGCACAAATATTGAATTTGCTTTGGAGTGAAGCTCTTGTCAAAAAGAGTTGCCGTTGTAGGAATAGGACACTCCGTATTCGGTGACCGGCGGGATGTGAATCTTCCGGAGCTGGCCTTCGAAGCGATAAAGCCGGCTATTGAGGATGCTGGCATCGCGCAGAAGGATGTTGGCTTCGTGACGGTAGGCACCGCGGGCGGATGGTACGAGGAATTCCTTCCGGCGGTTGTTGTCTCCGAGTATGCAGGTCTCACTGGCGCGGGGCTCATTAGATGTGAAGCCGCATGCGCCTCTGGAAGCGCGGCTGTCGCAACCGCATACCAAGCAATCGCTAGTGGCCAAACTGACATTGCAATGGCCATCGGAATTGAGAAAATGACGGAGGTGGACATCCTGACCTCCATCGAGCTGATCGGTAGGGCGGGGTACTATCTCTGGGAGTTCCACAACTTCGGCATGACCTTCCCAGCATACTATGCACTACACGCCACAGCCCACATGAAGAAGTACGGAACGACAGAAGAAGACCTTGCCTTGGTTGCCGTCAAGAACCACAAGTACGGTGCAATGAATCCCTATGCACACTTCCAACGCCCGATAAAGGTCGAGGACGTTCTCTCCTCGCGAGTAATCGCATGGCCACTAAAGATCTTCGACTGTTGCCCTGTGAGCGACGGAGCAGCAGCCGTGGTCTTGGCCTCAGAGGAGAAAGCAAAAGCACTATCGGACACGCCAATCTGGATAAAGGGACTCGGCGTATCCTCAGGCACAGCGAACATCAGTAAGAGAGAAGACTACTCGTCCCTGCTCTCGGCGACTGTAGCGGCAGAACGAGCGTATACTGCCGCTAAGGCTGACCCATCCAAGATCGATGTCGCAACCGTTCACGACTGCTTCACAATTGCTGAATTACTTGCGTATGAGGATCTCGGATTCTGCGAAAGAGGAGGAGCTGGGAAGATGATTCGTGAAGGCCAAACTGAAATCGGCGGAAAGGTACCTGTCAACGTTGATGGAGGCCTGAAGGCTAAAGGACACCCGATCGGAGCGACCGGGGTCTCGATGGCGGCAGAGGCCACACGTCAGCTGCGCGGAGAAGCAAAGAAACGGCAAGTGCCCGTCAAACATGGCAACGCGCTGGCACACAACGTTGGAGGAACCGGGCATTACTGCTACGTGACGATCTTCGGGAGGGATTAAGATGGCTTTTGGTCCTCCTACACGAGCCTTGAAGTCCAGACCCATCACCTTCGCCTTCGACATCCCAACGAACAAGACAGCGAAGTTCTGGGATGAGCTAGAGAACGGCAAAGTCTACGGTACCAAATGCAAGAAATGTGGACAGAAGTATTTCCCACCCACAGTCGACTGCGCCAAGTGTCTCAGCTCGGACGTGGAATGGATCGACCTTACAGGCGAAGAAGGGGAGATCGAGACTTTCACCCACGTCATTGTACGGCCACCAAGCTTTGCTGGGCACGAAACATACACTGTCGCCGTCGCCAAGTTGAAGCAGGGAGTAAAGGTGCTAGCTTGGCTCACTGGCGTGAAGCTAGGTCAGGCCAAGATTGGCATGAAAGTCAAGCTTGCCGCTAAGACCTCGCCAGACGGACCCAGCTACGAGTTGGTCCCGATCTAATCTCTGAAATACCAGATAGTGGACGAGAATAGTCGGAGAGATTGTGATGAGCACGCGACCTCTGAATAAGGCTGCAGTTATCGGAGCCGGCTCTATGGGCCATGGAATAGCACAGCTGCTGATCATGACTGGCACCGATGTGACGATAGTCGACATCAATGATGAGATCCTGTCGAAGGCACGTCAGAAGATCCAGTGGAGCATCGACAAGTTCGTCGAGAAGAGAACTGTCAACAAGCAAGATGCAGATGCCGCGATGGCACGTCTACACACCACCACGAACATGGATGAAGCTTTCAAGAACGCGGACCTGATCGTTGAGGCGGCTCCCGAGAACCTTGAGATGAAGAAGAAACTGTTCGCACAGATGGACAAGGCGGCGCCGAAACATGCCATCCTTGGATCGAACACGTCTACGCTCAGCATCACCGAACTCGGAAAAGTCACAAGCAGACCTGACAAAGTTGTAGGGCTGCACTTCTTCAATCCGCCACAGATGATGCCGCTTCTTGAGATCATCAAGGGAGCTCAGACAAGCGACGAGACGACAAAATTCGCATTGGACCTGGCAAAGAAACTCGGGAAGACGCCGGTACTTGTGAACAAAGATGTCAGAGGATTCATCGTGAACGGAATCCTTGCAGCAGTCTTCAACGAAGCATTCTGGTCGGTAGAACGGAAAGAGGCAACGAAAGATGAGATCGACGCCGCGATGAAGTATCAAGCCGGCTTTCCGATGGGAATATTCGAGCTGGCAGACTTCGTTGGCCTCGACATACTCAACAGCGTCGCCAGGGAGATGGAGGATGCATTTGGCGCCCGAGCCAAGGCCTGCCCGATCTATCAGCCGCTTGTGAAGGCCGGAAAACTCGGCCAGAAGACAGGAGAAGGCTTCTACAATTGGAGCGCCGGACGGCCCAGAATACCGTTCGAGTTGGCTGACAAGTTTGACCCGAACAGGCTCTACGCGATGGCAGCTAACGCTGCCGCTTGGCTTGTCCATGATAACGTAGCCACGCCCAAGGACATCGACACCGCGATGAAATTCGGTACTGGCTGGCCCTCAGGACCATGCGAGCTAGCCGACAAGATGGGTATTGACACAGTAGTCGAGACACTCAACGAGCTGCACACGAAGCATGCGGAGCCAATGTATGAGCCCTGCCCGCTCCTAGCAGAGTACGTCAAGAACGGTTGGCTGGGCAAGAAGACAGGCCAGGGATTTCACAAATACAAGTAACTACGGCGTGACGAATGCCTGTGAAGAACACGACCTAGCGGAGCATGTAGAGAGTTTCTTATAGTGGGCAGTGCGACTCCACTCGCACGTGAGGTTTCCAAGTTTGAGTGAAGGGAAGACCTACCAGGACATTATTGTCAAGAAAGAAGATGGAATTGGCTGGATCACACTCAACCGACCACACAGACTCAACACGATGACGATCGACATGATGAGCGAATTCATGTCAGCACTCAGCGATTTCGAATCTGATAAAGAAGTGAAGTGCGTTGTCGTGACAGGCGCGGGAGACAAAGCCTTCAGTGCAGGGGCAGATGTGACCTCATTCACTGGCGTGACTCCTGCGATGGCAGTCGACGCCTCGATGAAAGGCCACGAACTCACTGCACGAATTGAAGGACTGGGCAAACCAGTGATCGCTTGCATCAACGGCTACGCGCTTGGAGGAGGACTTGAGCTCTCCCTCGCATGTGACTTCAGAATCGCATCCGAGAGCGCCCAGGTGGGAGCGACCGAGATCAAACTCGGGCTGATGCCGGGTTGGGGCGGAACACAGAGACTCGCTCGCATCGTTGGTCTTGCAAAAGCGAAGGAACTCGTCATGCTCGGGGACCGGATCAAAGCTGAAGAAGCCCTCAAGATAGGCTTGGTTCACAGAGTGGTGCCAAGAGACAAGCTCATCGAAGAGACCAAGGCGCTTGCCAAGAACTTTGTAGAGGGACCACCGATAGCCCTGAAGGCTGCCAAGCAGGCTCTGAACTACGCCACTCAGGTTCCGCTGGAGGTAGGTCTTAAGTTTGAGTCAGAAGCATTTGGCATTGTACTTTCGAGCAAGGATGTGATGGAGGGCGTTTCCGCCTTCATGTCCAAGCGAAAGCCCGAATTCAAAGGAAAGTGACTTGACATGCCGATAGATTTTGGCTTCACAGAAGAGCAGGAACTTTTCAGGCGTACACTCAAGGACTACTTTGCGAAGAACCTGACACCGAAGGCCAAAGAGATACTGAAAGCACGGATGATCACGCCTGATGTCCACAAGGCGATAGTAAGCCAAGGTTTGCTTGGTCTACTACTCCCGAAGGAATTTGGAGGAAGCGAAGCAGACTACGTCACGTTCATCATAGCCGTAGAAGAACTAACAAAGGCTGACCCGACTGGAGTTGCTGGGATTCCGATCTGGTACGGTGCATCATGTTCTCGCATGCTTGCAGTCTACGGAACCGCTGAGCTGAAAGAGGAGATTCTACCGAAGGTTGTGAAGGATGGATGGATAACTCCGCTTCACAACACAGAGCCAGGATGTGGTACTGACTTCACGGCGATCACAACAACGGCGAAGAAGAACAACGGAGATTACATCATCAACGGCGAGAAACAGATACTGAGTTGCGTTCCAGAGGCCCAGAAGTATGGTGGAGGATTCATCACTTCGGTCAAGACTCGACCTGAGCTTGGCTCGAAGGGTTTGAGTCTCATCTACATTCCTGTGACCTCGAACGGGATCACGACATCGATCTTTGAAGGCATGGGTATAGACCTCGGAGGTGTCCGGTATGAGAATACGAAAGTGCCGGAACACTACCTCGTTGGACCCGATGGAATGGGATATCAACTCACCTACGAATCGTTCGTCCACGCAAGAGTGCCGACCACAATGGCGATTGTGGCAGGGGCGGAGAAATGCCTGGAGGCTGGAATCGAGCACGTGAAGCAACGGCGGGCTTTCGGGCGACCGCTTGCTGGCCACGAAGGGATCCAGTTCGAACTTGCAGAGGACTACGCGAATGTACTGTCCGCACGATGGCTTTGCTATCGAGCAGCCTGGCTCGTAGACAGATACCACGCTGGCAGGGCATCATTCTACGACGCCATGATGGCTGCCTCCTGCGCCAAGCTAGTCGCATCTGAAAGCTGCATGAAAGCGATCAGCGATGTCTTAGAATGGTTCGGCGGCATGGGAACGACCACAGACTACGACGTGCAACAAGCGTTCAGGACGACCAGACAGGCAATCGTTGCCGAAGGAACCAGGAACGCCCAGAAGATCGTCATCGCCCTTCAGCTGCTCGGCTCGGACTTCGCGGCCTGGAGAAAGTGGGAAGAAGCAGGAAAGTAGCTAGGCTTTCCAACCACCCCCCTCGGGGGGGTTCTCTCTCCTTTTTGGAACGATTAGTCTGCACGACTCAGTTCATCAACCTCTTGAACGAACCGAACCCAAGCCCACGACGGCGCCAGACCCCCCATCGACGAGACCACAAGTCGTAGTTAGCGTTTTATAGATTCACGACTGTAGCAAGATCGGTGCCGATTCTTTGGAGAAACCCTGGTTCAAGTTTTGGCCAGAAGGAGTGCCAAGATCAATCGATTATCCGAAGATTACGTTGGGTGAAGCGCTCAGAGAAAGCGCGAAAACATTCCCCGATAATGCTGCAATTATCTTTCTCGGTAGACGCATAACCTACCGCGAACTTGACGAGCTGGTCGACAGGTTTGCGACTGCACTGCAAGGTTTAGGAGTGAAGAAGGGCGATCGGGTTGGAATATTCTTGCCGAATATTCCACAGTTCGTGATCGCTTTCTACGGAGCACTGCGTGCAGGGGCGATCTGTGTCTCATGCAGTCCCCTCTACAAGGCAAGGGAGCTGGAGCACCAGCTCAACGACGGCGGAGTCGAGACACTAGTCGGAATGGATACGCTCTACCCGATAGTTCAGGAAATCAGAGATAAGACCAAACTGCGAAACGTTATCACAACTAGCCCGCGTGATTACCTTTCACCATTGCTGAGATTGCTCGCCCCACTCAAGGGTGTGAAGTCACACAAATGCCCTGGAGCTCTTGATTTTCTAACACTCATGAAGGAGCACGGGCCTAACCCCAAGGCAGTCGATGTCAAGCCAGAGGACTTGGCATTGCTTCAGTACACAGGCGGCACAACAGGTGTGCCGAAGGGGGCGATGATCACTCACAGGAATCTCGTCGTCAATGCACGTCAGTGTGAGGCTGAGTTGCCGATCCGCCGAGGAGTTGACATACATGTCTGCGTGTTGCCACTGTTCCACATATTCGGCATGACTACCGGCATGAATGCTCCCGTCCTTACTGCCACTTCGATGCTGATGATCCCTGACCCCCGTGATCCGAAGGGCATACTCAGCGCGATCAGCAAGCACAAAGCGACAGTCTTCTGCAGCGTCCCAACAATGTACGTTGCCCTCATCAACAGACCAGATATCGCGAAGTACGACCTGACCAGTACGCGAGCATGCATTTCAGGTGCGGCCCCACTGCCGGTCGAAGTCCAGAAGAGATTCGTACAAATCTCAGGAGCCCGCTTGGTGGAGGGATACGGCCTCACAGAAACAAGCCCCTGCACGCATGCGAATCCGCTTGATGATCCCAAGAAGAACCGTCCGGGATCGATTGGAATTCCGTTCCCGGATACCGATGCGAAGATCGTTGACCTTGAGACGGGCACGAAGGACCTCAAACCGAACGAGGTGGGAGAACTGGTCATCAAAGGACCACAGGTCATGCAAGGCTACTGGAACAAGCCCGATGAGACCGCCAATGCGCTCAGGAACGGTTGGTTCTACACTGGCGACATCGCAAAGATGGATGAAGACGGGTACTTCTACATTGTCGACCGGAAGAAAGACATGATCGATGTTTCAGGGCTCAAAGTGTGGCCGCGCGAGGTCGAAGAGGTGCTCTACGAACACCCCGCCATCAGTGAAGCCGCAGTACTAGGCGTGCCTGACGCTTACCGAGGCGAGACAGTCAAGGCATATGTCATACTCAAACCTGGCTATGAGGGCAAAGTGACAGAAGAGGACATCATCAAGTTCTGCAAGGACAGAATCGCCACCTACAAAGCGCCCAGATCAGTTGAGTTCAGGACATCACTGCCGAAGACACTCGTTGGAAAGATACTGAGACGAACGCTCAGGGAAGAACTAGAGTCCAAGAAGCAATAGCTACTCTCGAAGAACAGAGAAGACCTCAGCTAAGGTATTCGAACGTCAACAAAGCGGAGCTTCTCGACCCATGGATTGATCTCAGCAAGAAAGCTTCTCAAGCGTAGGACAGGAACAATCGGCACTCCGTCCACCAGCCTCAAAGAAACGTCAGCAAGTGCCAACACGACTGGAAGGAAGCGTGCCGATTCCCAGCCGGCAAACGAGAACTTCAGTCGACAAGCCGGGAGAACCTGGGAGAGGGAGAGAACTCGCAGCAGCTGGTGCCTAGCCGCAGCAGCAATTCTGCTGGGAGCCCACCCGTGATGCCAGTGTTTGCAGTCAACACACAGCACTACCGGTTCCTTAGCGCCCATGACATCGATCTCGAACTTCTGTCCTGATGCTTTGAACACAAAGTGATTCCTTGTCTCGTATCCATCTCGAGAGAGAACCTGATTCACGAAAGTCTCGAATTCCTGCCATCTAAGCTCCCTAGCAACGCGCTCAGGGTCGGCGCCAGCAGCGACTGCAAGTTGTGCAATCCTCAGTCGCTGTGCAGGGTTGACGCGGATCTCTTCATTGGAGACGCTGACCGCATCTTCCTCCTCAAGCTTCTGCACCGACTCCCCAACGAGAGAAGCGCAGATCCTGCCCCCTGCAGTAAGATCATGGGCTTGACAGACCGAATCCTTTCTTGTCTCATGCAGCAGCGCAATATGCAAAGTGGTGCTCGTCATGGCCGAATCTCAGTCGCCTTTGAGTGATGTGTTGCTCTTTCGCGCAAGAGCGAATGTAAGCCAGAGAGACGAGTAACAGTGTTACCTTAGTGTTCTCAGAGAATCATGAAGCAGAGCACCAGGATAACGAGCGCCAAGCCGAACAAGATCTTTCTACCATTCGAGAGTGATGAGACATCGTCCAAGGGCTCGACGCCAGCCCGTCCGCCTCGCGTGAACATCAATATCAGAATCAGCAGCGCGAAAGGCCAGTACCCTGCTAGTGCAAGCGCTACGAGGCCGATGCTGCTTGCGATTCTGTGACCCTTTGGCCCGAGGGCGGCTCTCATTATGTGCCCGCCGTCGAGTTGCCAAGCCGGGACTATGTTGAGAAAAGTGATCAGGGCCCCGATCTCGGCGGCAAAGGCAACCTGAGTCAACACTATGAGCTGACCTGGAGCAGCAGTGCGAATGTCAAGGTAGCTGAGTAGTATCATCAGTAGCGGTGTTCTAGGCCATTCTTGAACAGTGAGCAACCCCTGGCTCACAAGAGTTGCTACCTGCGCCTCCTGGACGAGAGGTGCAGTGAGTATGCTGACAATCGCGACAACGATCGTTGCAAGGAAGCCTACTACAGGCCCACTGAATCCGAGGTCGAACAATTCGTCTCTGTTTGCCGGAGGACTCTTCAGCGAAATGACCGCGCCAAAGGTCCCGAAAGGAGGCGGACCAGGAATGAAGTATGGGAGAGTAGAGTCCATTCCATGTGCTGTGGCCGCTAGCTTGTGACCTGACTCGTGAAGTGCAATGATTCCGAAAAGTGAAGCTGCGAACATGGCAATTTGAGCATTGAGATCCAAGCGTCGAAAAACTGTCGCCAGGAGTTGCGGATCCATCGACTGGGTGAGGCTGTAGCTTGCGAAGAGTATGGTCCCAATAGTCGCGAACATCAACAGAACGTTGATCATAGGATTCGATGATCGTGCCTTTATCCTTTGGAAGATCTTGATGAGAAGCTTGTCTGGCTCGGAGCGAACTGACGCGCTCAAATGATAGGTGCCCAGATCGCCTATGAGCTGTTTGAATTTCTCTTTGGTGGACTCCTTCTCAACAAGGAAGTTGGGGATTCCATACTGATCGACGTAGGCATCGATGACATTGAATCGTCGCTGGACGACCGCTCTCAATCCGCCTAGGTCAGGATTTGCGCCCGCCTCGTAGGCAGGCGTATCGCGTTTTGTTGACCAACTCCAAGAGGCGGATGACAAAGCGCAATCCCCTGCCGTTCGAGGCCATGCATCGAAGAGGCATTTCACTTAAACGTATTGATATCCTAATGAATCACGCCAACATCCCAAATGCCTTATAGTATCCATATGCCCACATTTGCCGTCAGAATTGAAATGCTGACGGAAACCAAATTCTCGCTGAGGCAGTTCAACACGGCCGATGTCGAATCCGTCATCGAGATCAACAGGACATGTCTCCCCGAGAACTACGCCTCATTCTTCTTCATAGACACATTTCGAAGCTGCCCTAACGCGTTCATAGTAGCTGAGGTGGGCACCCGTATAGTCGGCTACATTATGTGCCGAATCGAACACGGTTTCTCCGATATCAAACGTATCAAATTCATCCGCAAAGGCCACATCATATCCGTAGCTGTCCTTCCCGACTTCAGGCGAGCTGGCATTGCTTCTGATCTGGTAAGGAATGCACTTGAAGCCCTACGTCAAGTAGGTGCTGACGAGTGTTTCCTAGAAGTAAGAAGTACGAACGATGCCGGTATCAGACTGTATGAGAAACTCGGATTCACATTGGCTAGACGGGTCGCCCACTACTATGCCGATGGGGCAGAGGCTCAAGCTATGGTGATTCCACTAACGAAAGGAGACTATTCCTCTTCGGAGAACACCGAAAGTCAAGCTGAACATCCAGTGTGAGCCCACGGGATCATGCACAAGCGCTATGTACAATTGGCGTTGTGGAAAGGGCCGTGCATAGACCTTGGATTGGCTCGAGACAATCAGAGAGGATCTCTGAAAAGCCACTGTCGTTCGCATTCAGACAGAACAAGGACAGTACGAGTATATCGTGAACCCACTGAGCTCTGGCGTTCCTGAGATACCTACTGAAGCGTTGTGGGGTTGTGCATTTGAAGTCGCGAGAGTAGGCAACGTAAGAGCCGCTAACAAGATTGTCACACCAGAAGCCATGGGAATACATGTCGCCACGGCCTTGAGCCTTGTCACAGGCGCTCCCATGCTCGTTATCAGAAAGAAATCCTACATGTTGCCCACAGAGATCAAGATTGTCAAGAGAACTGGCTACTCAGAAGACATCATGTACGCAAACGGATTGAAACGTGGAGACTCGATTCTACTTGTCGACTCGATAATCGCCACGGGCGGCACATACGCCGCAATCATAAAGGAACTACTCTCACATGGAATCATAATAGCAGACGCGATCGCGGTCATCGAGCGAGTAGAATTCGGCGGCGTCGCAAGAGTCAAGAAGGAAACAGGAATCACTGTCAAGACACTCATAAGACTGCGACTGGACCACGGCAAGCCTTCAATAGAGTAGGAGAACACAACAAGCAAGCGGATTTGACGTGACGTAAAGGTTAACTTCTCAAACGACCCAACCTGACGTGGTCGATATGACCGTCAAATGCCTCAATTGCGGATCTGACAACCGAGGCGAAGCAAACTACTGTCTGAAATGCGGGATGAGTATCATTTCGCCTCGTCCTCATGGCGTGCCTCACGTTGAGACGGCATTGTCTGAGGCTGAGGCATCGATGGGGTCAAGATGCTCATTTCATCCATTAGCAGTAGCGACATACCTATGCAGTAGATGCAGCAGGCCACTCTGCAGGTCGTGTGGTCTGCCCTCTTTCGGAGTAGTGCTCTGTCCTTTGTGCAGGGCTGGCCCAGTTCAACCGTGGCCTTTGTCTCCGCACCCGGTGACTAGGCCTCCCTACCCGATGACTATGTCAGCTTGCTGTCTCAGTCAGAGCTCCGGTTGCCGATTTCGGCAGAGCTAGGCCCATCTTTGCAGCGCAGATGAGGAGACAGATCATCGTCGGCAAATAGATGACCAGGATCTCAAAATCAAGCGCTAGAAGTGCCCGCCCTGACAATCTCAAACCTAAGAAGAACGCTGAGACCAGAACCAACAAGAGAAGTGAGTAGGCCCATTCTCGAGTGGCACTTGGCTCCACAGTCGACCAGTCCGTATACGACAAACACACACTAGTCTTCGTGCGTCAGGAGCAGCCTCAACGCTATGTTCTGACTTGCACCATCGGGAAGAGTCCTTCTGATGCTGATAGGAAGCGCCCCGGCCTCGAGCTCCTGCATTGCTATGTCTATTGCGGACATACTGCCAGGGTCGACGTCGATGAGAACGGGTGCTCCCAATGCGATCTGAAGGGCACGGGCGCCAACGACTCTTGCCTTCTCGAAACGTGTAAGTTTCCGAGGGCCGATCAGAGCAGTCTCTTGACGCCTAGTACTCGCCCGCTTCTTCACCACTATCTTCTGGCCCCTTGGGTGGACCTTTCATTTCTTTCTTGGAAGCCGAGATTACGTCATCTACCTTGAGAATCATTGCAGCTGCTTCGCTGGCCGACTTCACTAGCTGGATCTTGACTGCAAGAGGTTCATAGACGTTTTGCTTGGACATGTCAGCGACCTTTCCTTTGAATGGATCTACACCTGCCCATACGATTTTCTGGTCATGTTTTGTTCTCAGCTCAACCTGGATGTCGATCGGGTCTAGTCCTGCGTTCTCTGCTAGGACCATTGGCACCGACTCAAGAGCTTCCGCAAATGCCCGCACTGCGAGCTGTTCCCTTCCCGCGAGCTTGTCCGCGTACACTCGTAACCGCTTAGCAACCTCTGCTTCAGGCGCACCTCCGCCTGCGACTACCTTAGGATTGACAACTACGTCTCTAACGACGCAGAGTGCATCGTGAACGACGCGTTCTGCCTCGTCGACGATTCGTTCCGTGCCTCCTCTTACGAGAATGGTGACCGCCTTGGGGTTCTTGCAGCCTTCCACGAAGGTCATCTTGTCATCTGCAACTTTCCTCTCTTCCACCAGCTGAGCAGCACCAAGGTCTTTGCTGCTGAAATCCTCGATATTCGTGACCACATGAGCGCCAGTTGCTTTGACAAGCTTCTCCATATCGGACTGCTTCACCCGTCGCACCGCAAGCACACCTTTCTTGGCGAGAAAGTGTTGTACGACATCGTCGATTCCCTTCTCGCAAATGGCTACGTTCGCGCCCGCGGAAACGATCTTGTCAACCATTTCTTTCAGCATCTTCTCTTCTTCGTCGAGGAATGCTTTCATCTGTTCTGGATTCTTTATGTTGAGTTTGGCGTCGAATTCTGTCTTCTCAACTTCGAGTGGACGGCTGATGAGAGCGATCTTGGCGTTCTCTACACGTCTCGGCATTCCTGGATGGACGACCTCTTTGTCCAATAGGACGCCCTGTATGAGCTTCGTGTCTGAGAGAGACCCGCCTGGTTTCTTCTCGACCTTGATGTCATCGATGTCAACTTTGTAGCCCTTTCCATCCTTCTCAGCCACCTCCAGAACCGATCGCACTGCAATGTCGCTTACTCCATCCTTGTACTCGGCCAGCATCTTCGTTGCTACAGCAACTGTCGCGACCTTCTTCAGCATCGACTTGTCTACAGGGTCGACCTTGATCGCGATGTCTTCAAGGATTTCAAGCGCCTTCTCTGCCGCGATTCTGTATCCGTCCGCTATGACGGTTGGGTGAATGTCCTTGTCGATCAGTTGTTCAGCCTTACCTAGCAGTTCTCCAGTTAGCACAACCGCGGTTGTAGTTCCGTCTCCGACCTCGTCATCCTGGGTCTTAGCGACTTCAACCAGCATCTTCGCTGAGGGGTGCTGAACGTCCATTTCGTCAAGAATCGTCGCGCCGTCGTTTGTGATGGTGACATCCCCGAAACTGTCAACAAGCATCTTGTCCATTCCCTTGGGTCCAAGGCAGGATTTGACAGACTCGGCAACGATCCGTGCCGCAGCTATGCTTGCATGTTGCGCTTCTCTGCCGCTAGCACGCGATGTGCCTTCCCTCAGAATGAGTACAGGCTGTCCTGCAAATTGCGCGGCCAAACATCATAACCTCTTCTTCAAAGCAGACCGAGACGAAAAAAATCTCCTTATATAAGTATTGCGTCGCCACGGCTCCAACATCACGACGCATTGTTCACAGACTCCCAATTCCGGGAAACGCAACGCAAGAACACGGATACTGTCTGAGCACGCGAGCGAACCCTGTCTCCCTTTGGCTGGAGCAAAGTGCCTGTGATCGCACATCTGGCAGACTGGTGCACGTTACCTCGATGGAATGATGTGAGATCTTGAAGAAAGACTTGTACTCACGCGGTAGGAAGCAACCACCACTCGGATACCGCAAGTGTCGTGACTACGAGATAGATCATCCGAGAAACACTTAGATTTTCCATCATCATAGAGTGCATGCGAGGCAATGAACTCAATGCGAGACATGATATCGATCAATCAGCCAGCGATTGGAAAGGAAGAGATCGAAGCCGTCGTTGAGGTTCTCAAGAGCGGGATCCTCAGTGAAAAGAGCGGACGAGGACCACGGGTCCTGCAGTTCGAGAAAGACTTCTCCAAGTATGTCGGCGCCAAACATGCGGTCGCAGTTTCGTCTGGAACCGCGGCGCTCCACTCTGCTCTATTGGCTGTTGGAATTCAACCTGGGGACGAAGTGGTTGTCCCCTCTTTCACGTTCTCTGCTACTGCAGAAGCCGTAGTCCTTGCAGGAGGAAGGCCCTCATTCGCCGACATTGACGCCGACACTTATGCGATCACGCCGGAATCAATCGAGGCGGCCTTGACAAGCAAGACCAAGGCGATCTTACCTGTGCACATGTACGGCTTGTGCGCGGATATGGATCCGATAATGGAATTGGCACGCAACCGCGGACTCATAGTCATTGAGGATGCGGCCCAAGCTCATGGTGCGGAATACAAGGGACGCAGAGCCGGCTCGATAGGTGACGCAACCTGCTTCAGCTTCTATGCGGGCAAGAATATGACAACCGGAGAGGGAGGAATGGTCACGACGAATGATGATGACTTGGCTGAGCAGATGAGGATGATCAGAACACATGGAGAGGAGCGACCATACTGGGTTTCAAGGCAAGGCCACAACTATCACATGCCAGAGATCGCGGGAGCCCTAGGAATCGTTCAGCTGAAGAAACTGCCAGGTTTCTTGGAAGAACGCAGAAAAAACGCGGAATACCTGACTGAGAAGTTGAGCGTGCTGGGCAAACTGGTGATGCCGAAGGAACCAGCGGGTAGAAAGCATGCATGGTATCTCTTTTCGCCACGACTCCGGGGTGCCAACGCGGGGAAACGGAACAAGCTGGTTGAGAAGCTACGGTCAAGGAACATTGGCGCTGCTGTATACTACGAGTCACCTGTTCATATGCTACCTTACTATCGAGATCTACAATCGACGCGAAGGAGCGCCCTGCCTGAGACAGAGAGAGCGTGTCGTCAGGTATTCTCGCTCCCGGTTCACCCACAACTGAGGCAAACCGAACTTCAGTTCATTACTGACTCAGTCAAGCGAGCAGTCTAGGAGCCATTCACGCACTCTGCGGCGAGGCCTTTCATTTCAGGAACTTGCCCAAGAGCTCTTCAAGAGTAGGCTTTGTGACCTCGCGAATCTCATATCGAACCCGCGCGGCAGGTTTTGTCATTCTCATTATTCGACGAATATCGATCGGGGTCCCAAGGACCACGGAATCGCATGGTGCCTTCTCGATTGTCTGCTCGAGCTCTTTGATCTGTTTGGTTCCGTATCCCATTGCTGGCAGAACGAAACCAATGTGAGGGTACTTCTCATAGGTTCTCTTAATCGAGCCCACGGCAAATGGCCTCGGGTTCACCAACTCACGCGCCCCATACTGGCGGGCTGCAATCGCTCCGACTGATTCGCTCATCTGCCCGTGAGTTACTGTTGGACCGTCCTCCACTACCAGAACCGACTTTCCCTTGATGAGAGAGGGCTCATCGACGTGTATCGCAGATGCAGCTTCTACTATTGTTGCAGACGGGTTTAGCTGCTTAACGTTTTCTCGTACCTGTCGCACGCTTTCTGGAGGAGCACTGTCGACCTTGTTGATGACTACGATGTCAGCCATCCGTACGTTGGTTTCCCCAGGGTAGTATGACAGTTCGTTCCCAGCTCTGTGTGGATCCGCGACGACTATGTTGAGGTCTGGCTGGTAGAATGGCAGATCATTGTTACCCCCATCCCATAGGACCACGTCAGCCTCTTTTTCGGCCGCCCGGAGTATCTTTTCATAGTCCACACCGGCGTAGACTACGTTCCCGTCGTCGATGTGAGGCTCGTACTCTTCCCGCTCCTCGATCGTGCATTGCTGTGTTTCCATATCCTCGTACGTTGCGAATCTCTGTACCGCCTCTGACGCCAAGTCGCCATATGGCATAGGGTGGCGGACCGCAATCACTCTCTTTCCATGCGCCTTCAGCACCCGGGTAACGGCTCTGGAAACCGTGGTCTTTCCTGCCCCAGTTCTGACCGCGCAGACAGACACCACAGGAACTCTGGCTTTCAGCATCGTACTCTTGGGGCCCATAAGCATGAAGTCCGCCCCTTTGGATCCTACCACAGAGGCCTTGTGCATGACATCCTCATACGACAGATCACTGTATGCGAGGATGACAAGGTCAACTTCCTTCTCTTTGATCAATACAGGAAGTTGATCCTCCGGCAGGATCTGGATTCCTTTCGGGTAAAGCGGCCCTGCAAGGACAGAGGGATAGATCCTCTGCTCAATCCCAGGTATCTGAGAAGCAGTGAAGGCCACCACTTCATATTCTGCTTGCTTTCTGAAGACTACGTTGAAGTTGTGAAAGTCCCTTCCAGCTGCGCCCATTATGATCGTCCTGATTCTGCGTGCCAATGTTGACCCTCGCTACGGAGCGAAACCTATCCCATACATCAAGCCTATATCTGTTCTAGGGTTGGCAGAACCTGAAAGGGTATGGCAAGCAGTGTCTCACGCGTACCGGTACGTTTTGTACTTGAGGGCGGAAAACGAGCCGATGCGGAGCTGATACGATTCCATGCACCGAAGACTACGGACGCCCTCCTGAGAAGATTACCCGTTGAGGGGAGAGTGGCTCGGTGGAAGGAGGAAGTCTACTTCGAAGCAGGAATCACAATGGGACTTGAGAAAGCAAAATCCAAGGTCGATCCCGGAACTGTTGCCTTTTGGCCGATGGGGTCTGCGGTTTGCGTCTTCTATGGTGATACTCAGCCGTATAGTCCAGTTAATGTCATCGGCGCGGTGAAGAGCGGAATCGAGATTTTCAAGGATCTGGCGACTGGGGCCAAGATCCGATTAGAGAGAGCCTAAGCTGCTGCCATTCGATAGATGCGTATCCTGGCGTTTCCACCAACGGCGGTGACCAAACGCTTTCTCTCCAGTTCCTCAAGCATGTCTTTGGCGACGCTTATCCGTAGATTGTATTGTGAGGCGAGCGCATACGGAGTGATCGCCCCCATCTTGGAGAGCTCAGATAGGAACTTCGTATCCTCCAGATTTGGAAGATCAACACCACGCGCCTTCTTCTCTGCGGGTGGCTTGCCTTTGGATTTCTTCGTGGGCTCCGCTTTCTTGTCCTGTTGAACCTGTGTCTTCTCTATCTGTGCCAAGTTCTTCTTTTTCGCTCCGCCCAATGCAATCACTTGGCTCTGAGAGCAAATCGTGTTCAATAAAATCTTTCCGTAGAGCGCCGAGGTCATGGGAAAGAGTCATATCACATCCGCCGGAATAGGACTTGCTCGACGGAGCTCACGGTTTTGAAGTTAGTGACGGTCAAGATCCCTGAAGCCATACTCGAAGGCTTGGACCAGCTCGTCAAGGCAGGAATGTACCAGAGCAGAAGCGCGGCCATAAGAGCTGCCGTGCGTGACATGCTGAAGAAGGAACTCTGGAGAACTGAAGAAACCTAGCCCACTGTGGCAATAGACCTACGGAGGTCTTCCGCCGATCTTGCCGGATCGTCGCTCTCGTATATGGATCTGCCAACGATAACATACTTCGCGCCTGCAGCAAGGGCACCGCCGAGACTTCCGCCTTGGACTCCCACTCCTGGGGAGAATATCGGAATCGACCTACCAAGAATCGCATAGACTTTCGCGATGGTCTCCGGAAAAGTTGCTCCGACTATGACCCCATCTGCTCCCCACTGAAGGGCCTTTTCTGCGAACACCTCAAACTGGGATCTCCTCTCTCCTGTCCTTTCATCCAAGACAGACTGACCGTAACCTTCGATTGCTCCCTTGTGGCTCATATGCACAAGCAAGAGCACTCCTCTTTCCTTTGACTTCGCAAGTCGAAGGACAGGTTCCAAGCCGTCCTTGTATCCGACGAACGGGTTGGCTATGACGGCATCGAACCCCGCTGAGAAATACTCGGAAGCGATGAACTCGTTAGTGTGACCGATATCGTTGATCTTCGCATCCATTATCGCGGGGATGCCATGCCTATGAATCCCATCTATCAACTTGGCCACGTTATCATGCAACCCGAGAGGAAGGACTAGCTGGTGGTTGATCTTCACGGCACACAGGAACGGTGATACTGAGTTGATCAGTTTCATGCTGTGCTTGAATAGGTCGCCCCTGTCTTCGCGAGTTACGTCAAGAGCTAACACAATAGGCGACTTGTTCCGGGTTGTCGCAGCCTCAATGGATTGCTTGAAACCCAAGTTCAATAGAGCTCCGTCTGATGTCGTCTCCGCGTGAGTAGATAAGGTATGGCCTGACCCGTTCTAGAATTCTACTGAATGTCTACGGGAATATAGGAAAATCCTTCACGTCCACTATCTTTGCGTAGAAGCCTTTCGCGTCTGTTGTGTTGCTAGTGTAGTCGATCTTCTCTCCAGTCGGTTTTGACGCTATGTACTTCACGAATGCTGACGGAGGCGGCTTTTCCTGGATCACGTAGAAGAAGACTGGGAGCGCATCTGCTTCATAGTAGTGCTCAAACGGTATGCACGTCCCGACTATGTGCTTGCCGTCACGAACGAAATGCCACAGAGGAAAGACGGTGCCCTCACGCATTGACAGTGGAACAAGTGTTCGCATGATCGAATTGATGCTCTCCACTTCAACCAACATCGGTGCAGGCGGGGATGGAAACTGACCATCCAAGCATTCGAGGAACTTCCCTGGCAGGCTCTTCACCTCAACGAACGAACCGTACCTATATCTGCTGTCATCAGCGTCGTCTGTGAACATCCACTCCTCCCCTTTCGGAGAGTCGCATTTGTAGGCTAGGAATGGTTTGGGAGGGGAATCGGTGTATGTGTAGGCCAGTATCGGCAGATCACCCTCCCAGTACATGTATGCAGTGAACATTCCGAGCACATGCCTACCCTTGTGCTTGAAGTGCCACAGAACCTGCGAGCCTTCTGTAAGAGCAAGTGCAAGCCTTGAGAAGTTGAGAATATCACTGACCTCCACTGGTACAGGGGGCTTTATCGAATCCAAGAATAGCACCTAAGCGAGAGCGAAGACAGAAGCGCAGCGGTAGTTAAGTCTGCCGTGGTTCATGTCCTCCCAAGGATTACGATCCACTATTGCAGGACACTCCTATTGCCTCGTGCCACACCTACGCAGGAGAATAGGAATCGATCCTTTCGAGCAAGGAAGTGGGTTCCTAACGGAATAGATCTTGCCTTGCAGGTCTGATCAACTGTCGTGCACTTCCGCGGCCGGCACGATATGGGTATCCTCGGATGACAGCGACAGGAACACGATCTGCCTTGCCCATTACGAGTTCGGCTGCACTTGCAAGCTCATCTGCGACCGCCATGAGTGTCACTGAGAGTCTGTATCCGAACATGTCTTTCGTTCCTCGATAGTCTGTCCATGGTCGCATGCCCGAGAGACCAATAGCGACGTTAGTCTGCCCCATCCTCCAAGGTCTACCGAATGTGTCTGACACTATCACCGCGACATCCCTGCCTGTGATATTCTTGATTTGCGTTCGAATCCGTTGCGCAGATCTGTTAGGATCTCTCGGCAGGAGAGAGACCACGTCGTGACCCTGGACATTCGATCTGTCGACACCCGCATTGGCACACACCAAGCCATGTCGAGTTTGAACTATCAGATGGTCACCGCGGCGCCTCACTATGCGCTTCGTTTCGCGCAATATGACCTCAACATGCCGGGGGTCCTTTCTCATGGACCTCGCAAGTTTCTTCGCCCTATCGGAAGGCTTGATGTCACGAAGCGAGACAAATCGTCTCTCGACCTTCGAGACGATCTTTTGCGTCACGACAACGACGTCGCCGACCCTGAGTCTGGCATGCTGCCTGGTTGCTGCATAGACTATTGCTCTCCCAAGGTTGTCTCCCGGCTCGACCGTTGGAACATGTCTCAGCCCGAGTATCGTGACAGGACTCTTCAAGGTCTCTTCATGCCTTGATCGTTGCTTCACTCTCCATCTGAGAAGAAGGATTCGAGCTTCTTGACTCCGATGAGGTCTTCAAACTCAATCCCGAGCGCGTCGATCACCTGTTCAAAGGTTGAGCGCAGATACTCCATGTATTTCTGAATATCAATCTCATCCACCCTTGCCAGCTGCACGGGTTTTACACCCTGTCCCCCGATCACTTTGACAAATGCAATCAGTTCTCCTGACTTGATCTCGAACCCTCTGCCTTCAAGCTGCTTTGCCGCTTTCACATGTTGAGGAGTAGTCTTTGTGTATCTTCCGGTTTCGCGGCCCATCATCACTGAGAACGCCAGCTCGTCGACCGTGTATTCTCGGTTTCGCAGCTTGAGATAGCATCCCTTTACAATCTCGGTTATCCTTGCCTTCGAGTTCTCGAATTCCTCAGGTGACTTCACGTCGCTGAGGATTCGGACCATCTCGTAGAAAGCTCTGGATAGGAATTCCGGTATGTGCCGCTTCTTTCCTGTTAGACCCTTGATGTCAACACTCCCGTCAGGCTTGACACCGAGGTAGTTCTTCTTTCTGGAACTCAAGGCAAGATAGCGGTAGTTCTTGTCGACCTCCAGTTCCATATGCAGAGATGACTTCGACCAGTCTACTAGTTTCTTGAGGATCTGTGGGTCTGGGCTTTCTATGAAGAGTGAGTCGGTGTCACCGTATAGCACTTCGATCCCGAGTTGTCGTGCCGTCTCCAGGGTCTGTGAGATCGCGTATCTTCCTATCGCTGCGGTTGCTTCGGCGACTGGTGGGCAGTACAATGCGAATCGGTCGGCTCCAAAGACTCCGTAGCTCGCGTTCAGTACGACCTTTAGTGCATCTGAGACGACCTTGTACCAACTCAGCTGGGTTTTGGGTAGGGATGCGTCCTTGGAACGGGGCTTGTACCAGTTCACTCGTATATCTCTCAATGAGCCAATCAAGAGGCTCTCAAGAGCCCGCGTTTTCTTGCAGACCCAATGTGACGTTCCGGGGATTAGATTCTGCCTGCACTCCTCGTCAGTGTGAGGACAGCGTACGGTCTCGTAGCCTAGGTTCCAGTTTCTGATTATTGAAGGGTAGAGAGAAGCGAAGTCAAGAACGGAGACGTTGAAATGAACGCCTGGACGGGGCTCGACGACGATGGCGCCTTTGTATTTCTTGCCTTTGATGATGGCTTCGGTCGTTGTGCCTCCCTTGAGCTCTTGAATCTCGTCTGCCCGTGGGATGAAGTAGTTGCGTTTTCTGTGATGACAGTAGGTCATACTTCTGATCCAGCTTGAAACGCCTTGTCGTGAGACGTCCTCTAGGCTCATGTAGCTGATCCGGGAGAGCGCTGTCATGAGTTTCATCACAAGATCATCATCGAATCGTGTCAGCTCCAGCGTGATCTCGGAATCGTTGAGGCAGTATGTGGCGAGCTCGCCGTAGTCAAGGTCAGAGACTGGCGCTGATGTCTCGAGTTTTCCTCTTCCTAGTACGGCTCCGCTGACCTCGCCAAGCGTGTTCTCACGATACTTTTGGCCGAATGCGTAGATCTGTATCGACCGATTGAAGAAGAACTTGTAAAGATCTATGTGCAAACCGTGCTTGAGGTAGCAAACATCGCGCCCCATCTCTATGGGGATCTCATCCTTCGTGAAACCGAGATTCTGAGCGCGATGGTAGAGGTAACTTAGGTCGAAGCCATCGCCGTTGAATGTCAGCACAACCGGGTAAGGAAGCATGGCTTTGAAGAACTCTGCGAGAAGCTCTCTTTCTGTCTCGTAGAATTCGACAGAGGCGATCTTGGGCAATGGCGTGGTTCCTTCTTTCTTGCCCTCCTTCTTCAGTAAGAAGACGCGTCTGCGATCGTCCGATCCAACGAGGCTGGCGCATATCACTTGCTGGTCAGCGAGCTCTGCATCGGGGATTCGCGTCGCTACAGGAGAGAAGACCTCAATGTCGACGGCCGCGCGCAGGTATGTCGGGACCGGGCATTCCAGAAGCCTCACCCATTCAAGTGCAAGTCTTCTATACTCGTCCGATTCCGCTTGGAGAAGCCTGTTTACACGATTGATTGATTCCTCGGGAAGGGAGTACTGGACAGGTTTCAGAAGGCCCCCCTTGACCTCGTACATCATTCCTGGTTCGAGGCCACGGTCATAGATGTAGTTCTCCACGTACTTAATGTCCGCCTCCCATGCACGAATGGCATCTCGGATTGAACCTACTGGTTTCCCTCCTATTGTTAGAGGATCCTTCGCGACGATCTTCGTGCGGGTCGTTGACAGGCTGCGTAGTGGATCGTATTTCTCAACTGTCTCGAATCTCTCAAAACCGGGGTTCTTGACGATCGCTTCATTGCTGGATAGCTCCTGAATCGATTTGTCTGTGAAGCAGTAGGGCAGATGTCCGGTGGTGTCGTACCATTCGTAGATTCGATGACCCTTCGGCTCATAGAGACGGAGATAGCAAGAGCGCTTCTCGCCATCATACCCGATAGAGACGAAGTAGGAAGGCGGAACGTTCGGGGGAGCAGCCGGAATGTCCAACTCACCTGCGTCGACTGGTCTCAGATGAGAGTTGGTTTCTGAGTGCTTGGGAACGTATTGGTCGAGTGTCTGCATCCAGCGGAATACTCCGAGGTATTTGGGAACCAACTCAGATAGAAAGCATTTGTGCCAGATCTGGCTGCAAAACGCATACAGTAATAGCAGGCCTGACAAGAAAGTCAGATTCCGCATAGTCGGGGTGAACCGACCGAAGCAGATGAGATGAGTGCGAGACTCTGTTGCCCTAGCCATTGAGACGTTAAGCTGGATGGAACACGAACGCCTTAGCGAGCGAGCTGCATTCGCGAGGGCATCCAAACAGCTCGGGGTCACTGACCCGAATCGACTGAGGACAGCTCAGATGCTTGTACTCGAGACCACGCGACGACGTAGCTTCATAGACCATCTCACTAGGAAGGCGGCAGGCAGGCAATTTGATCTCGACTTGTTGCAGCATGGCTTGGTGAGCTTCCTTAGAATGTTCTGTTATTGGACGAAGTTCCACGGAGCGAGCGATCACGACATAGTTCGCATGGTCCGCGCCGCACGTTCAGCACTAGGCTGGAGAGATCTGCATCGGATTGAGCTGACGCTCGGAAGAATCCTTGCCTTGGACTTGCAGGAGGCCACCCTAGGGCTTCCTCCTGACGAGACCCTAGCCCTGAGCCTCTGTCACCCAGCATGGTTCCTGTCCGCTTGTGAGTTCTTGCTTGGCAGACGAGGAGCACTGAGACTGATGCAGCGAAACCTAGAGGAAGCCTCATCCTACATTCGGATCAACACGCTGCGGGGAAGTGAGGAAACCTGTCTGCGCGAACTAGACAAGGCTGGTATAGAGGTCAGGCCTGTTGAGAACCTGCCATTCGCGTTCAAGGTTCTGAACTCCAGACGGGCAATCGTACGAACAGAACCATACAGACAAGGGAGAATCGCGATTCAAGACAAGGCGAGCATTCTCGCGAGCGCAGTGGCATCCCCGGAACAAGGGGACTTGGTCGTCGATGTTTGCGCAGCACCGGGCGCAAAGACAACACATCTTGCCCAACTGATGCAGAACAAGGGGACGATCTATGCGATTGACAGATCACTCTCAAGGATGTCCTTTTGGAGGAGGGAGATCTCTCGTCTTGGAGTGAAGATAGCACAGCCGCTGCTGGGAGATGCCACCGAGCCTCTTCCGGTGAAACTTGAGGCTGATGTTGTGATGCTCGATCCTCCGTGCAGCAACACTGGAACCTTCTGGAAGTCACCTGCAACTAAGTGGATGGTTGATCCCGTACGTGTAGGTCAACTTGCTCACATCCAGTTGGCTATGCTGGAGAATGCGTCGCGTCTTGTTCGTGAGGGTGGCACGCTCGTCTATAGCACCTGTAGCATTCTTGCCGAGGAGAATGAGCATGTCGTCAATCGATTCATCCGAGCGAACCCTGACTTCAGGCAAGTCGACTCGGAGCCGAGAATAGGTTTGCCCGGGCTCTACGGGTCGGACAAGAGCCAGCGGCTGTATCCTCACACGCATGACTGCAACGGTCACTTCCTGTCGAGAATAGTCAGAGTTGGCTGAACTCGCTCTCATTCAGCTTTGCTTCTTGCCGCCTCTGTTGCACAAATCGCCTCGAAGATCGTCTTTGCCGCCAGCGGCGCAGTGATCCCGCTGTCGTGCTCGGGAGACAACTCAACGAGATCCAGCCCTGCTAGTCTCTCATCGCAGATTCCTGTCACGATGCTGAAGAACAGGTCGGGCCACATCCCGTCTGGCTCAGGATTCCCGACGCCAGGAGCGAATCCGGGATCGAGCGCATCCATGTCTATTGTGATGTAGAGCTTACTAAAACCGGAAAGTGCGCGTCGGACAATACGTACGTTCTCTTTCACATCATGCCGTTTGAGATCGTTCATTGAGAAAGACTGTATGTGATTCTTCTTGATGAAACTCAGTTCCTCTTTGCAGAGTGCTCTCAGCCCGATGTGTACGATCTTGTCTGGGCCGAGCATCTCAATCACCCTCCGGAGGAACGTGGCGTGCACCAGCTTCTCGCCCATGTATTCGTCTCGCATGTCTGCGTGAGCATCGAAACATGCGACCCCAACGTCTTTGGGGAACGATCGGATCGTTCCGTACGAGATTGTGTGTTCGCCTCCCATGACTACCGGTATCTTCGAGGCTGACAGGATGTCACTCTCCACAGCAGACAATCGACGCATCGTCTCATCCACCGCGTCCACGACGTGTAGATCGCCGATGTCACAGATCCCGACATCCTCAAGATCGAACTTGGATCGGGGGCTGTATGTCTCTATGTTCAACGACGCTTCTCGTATAGCCGACGGGGCGAACTTTGAGCCGGCCCGGTAGGTGCTGGTCTTGTCGAATGGCACACCAAACACAACGAACCTAGCCTCGCTGAATGGCTTCTCAAACCCTGAGAAGACCTGAGACTGAGAGACATGCAAGCGGATTTGATCCGGAATCAACAGCATCAGCCAACTCGTGTGTGAATGCTCCTTTGATCTTGACTCTGGTTATTTGCTTATCCTTAGGCTCCAGGGGGACTACTCTCCAGATCCAACTGCCAGCCCGCATGAGGCGCTGAGTGACCACGCTGACGAAGAGTATCTGAGAATAGACACTGCCAGCTTGTCAGCTCTGGCAGTGGTTGATCCAGGCATCCTGCAGATTGGAGAGCTGGAGATGTTGTCTTGGTAGGGCATAGGGTTAAATATACTAATATTATGATATTTAGGACAATAAGGCGATACGAAATGACGGTAACAGAAGCATTAGGCAAACTCCAAGTTCCTTTGACAAACGCTGCCATCTCTGTACTGCTGGTCAGGCTATTCTTGGCATACGAGTGGCTCAATTCGGGGACGGGAAAGGTACAGAGTATCCTCAGCAACGCAACGGCCTACTTCGCCGGTATGTCGAAAGTCTTTGGTGCTGTGTGGGCGAAATCCAATCCCTATCCATTCATGGTAGATTTCCTAACGAAGACTGCAGTTCCAAATGCGGCAACTGTTGTCACAATAATCGCAATCTTCGAAGTCCTTGTGGGCATTAGCTTGCTCTTCGGAGTCCTGACTCGCTTGGGCGCTCTAGGCGGCATAGTCATGAACGTGATCTTCTACTTGGCTGCAGGTCACACCTCTCCTTCCACAGCAGGCCTTGGCCTTGTCATGATCGGTGCTCAACTGGCAATGATGATCGCACCAGGCGGAAGGGTGCTCGGACTGGACGCGATCCTCCATAGGAAGTTCGCAAGGATACCGCTCTGGTAGAAGACACCCAAGCCCTTCTTTTTCCACCCTGTTGCCCACTTCATACGGATCTTCCGATCGGTTGTTTTCGCTCGCTTGCTCAGCTATCTTCACTCATCTTCGGTGCAACCATGAATCAATAAAACAATATACATGACCCTGTGTTATGCCTGCGACCGTGAGTTGAGAGCAATGGCTGGAAAGGCAAACATCGAGCGTACTCATGCCACCGGGCTCGTAGTCGCGAGTGCAATATTCATACTTCTGGGTGTCTACGGCCTTGTCTTCTCTGCCCTCTATGACCTAGGATTGATACCTCTCATAGTCCTGAGTCTGGTCTCGATCGTCACAGGGCTCGGAGTGTTCCTTGGAAGACGATTTGCGTTGTGGCTCTCACTGCTTCTGTTCCCTCTGGCAATCGTAGAGACGTTCTCGACGCTCTTCTACTCGGTCACACTGTCCGGCTGGTATTCCAGCGACATCGTGACCGTGTTCAACGCTTCGCTCATCCTGTATGCCATAGGTTTGGTCATCTCGCTTCTCCTCGTCATAGATAAGCGAAGCCAACTCAAGTAGGGCAGGGATCAGAACCGAAGCCTAAGACGCAAGAGGGTCTTTAGGAAATCGAGAATATCCCCCTTCGTTAGTTTCGACTTCCCCACCTTGCGCTCATAGAATGTGATGGGGACCTCTTGGATTGGGAACTTGTGTTTCTCGCACCTATGTAGCATTTCGACTTGGAAGGCGTAAGCCTTTGTGCCGGCTTCTAGGTATCCGATCTTTGTGAGAGCTCCACGGGTGTAGGCCCTGTAGCCGCTTGTTGCGTCTTTGACATGTAGCCCGAGGATCATGCGAGTCAGGAAGTTTGCACCCCAGCTGACGAGCCTTCTCTTCCTTGACCAACCCTCCACACGCCCTCCCTTCACATAGCGAGACCCAAGTCCGATTCCGCCTGACTGCTGAGCGGCGTGCAGAATCGATGGGAGGTATATGGGGTCGTGCGAGAGGTCGGCGTCCATCTCGACGATGATTCCGGTTTCTGCATCCATCAGTGCTGTGCTGAACGCCTCCTTGTAGGCACTGCCGATCCCAAGTTTCGCCGTTCTGTGGATGACTCGAATGTTCCGATGTTCTCTCGAGAGTGCGTCTGCGATCTCGCCTGTCCCGTCAGCGCTTGAGTCATCGACAATCAGAACCCATCCGTCGATGGTGTTGTCGCGAAAGACCCCGAGGAGCATAGGTATCAATCTGGAGACGTTCTCGCGCTCGTTGTAGGTAGGGACCGCGACGCAAACCTTGGGCATTTGGCTCATCTTCAATCACTCGCCTGTGATGCGGCAGCATCCCCATGTTTCGGTGTTCTATAGAAGTATGCAGCTCGGTTGAGAAAGCCATTGAGTACAGCCCTAGCGCTCGTCAGGAAGATCGCCACAGAGAGCACTCCCAGATAGACCAGATCTACCAGACGCCCTACCCTTCGCAGCCATCCATTAGTAGATCTGAAGGCTGCAACAATAAACAACGCAAGCGGTGCAGTGTAGATCAACGCTGACATCAATACTGTGAAAGCGACCAGAGCATCGCCGCGATATCCATTCAAAATGAAGTCCAGCGGAAACACCAAGCAGTATAGAATCGCAAGGAGGACTCCGACCGCAATAAGCGGAGAAGCAAAATAGTCAGTCAAATAGACCACCGCCTCCGCCTTCTGCACGAACGACATCTGCTTTGTCGTGACCAGACTACGCAGGTACTTCTTCAGACAGCCTGCAAAACCGCTTGCCCATCTGAATTGCTGTTGTCTTAGTATGGAGAATGATGCCGGCACCTCACCCGGACAAGCGATTGACTCATCGTACACATAACGCCAGCCTTTCAATCGCAGACGTATGGATAGGTCAAGATCTTCAGCGAGCGTTTCGGAGTTCCATCCTCCAACACTCGTTACGGCCGTTTTTCTGAATACTGCGCCGCCACCGCTGAAGTGCGTCAAAAGGTTGGCTGAGAATCGAGCCTCCTGATCAACGAAGGCGTATGAGTCTGTCCCAAGAGTTAGAGCACGGGCCACCCACGAGTCCCCATCATGCAGGTAGGTCGGACGTGCCTGTGCGAATGCAACCGTGTTGTCAGAGGACAGGTACGGGATCATTCTCCAAAGGAAATCCCGAGGTGGCACGTGATCAGCGTCGAAGACCGCGAAGAACTCGCCTTTGCTTCTTGCCAGAGCAGTCTGTAGCGCACCTGCCTTGAACCCGTCTCGATTCTTACGGTGGATGACAGTCACGAGCCCCGGATGATTCCTCTCGTAGGCTTGAACGAGTTCGGTCGTGCCGTCACTTGAATCGTCAACAATGATGATCTCAAGCTTGTCTGGCGGATAATCAAATGCGAGGATTGAATCAAGCAGCCGCGATATGACCGACTTCTCATTGTATACAGGAACGTGAACGGACACAGAAGGCCAAGCACTAGGAGGCGAGACGGTCGGCGGTGCTCTTCTTCGAAACGCCAGCAGCGTGAGAATCCAGACATGAATGGCGTAGACTCCGAGAAGCCCAGAAATGATCGCGCAAAGAACTAGTATGGCCTGCTGTGACAAGCTGAAGAGTTCAGACGAGAGCGGTGACAGGAGACTCCACCAATCTGCGATCGACACAAGTGACCACACCAGTCTCTACATAACTCTTCCCAATGCAGAGACTTGGCAGAACTTGCAAATTGGTGTCTGGAGGTCGACGCGTGAGCGTTGATGCACGATTTGAGAGGATCTTTGGATGAGCTCTTAAAGTCCTGAGCTTTCCAGTAGCGACTACCATTTTGTTGTCGAAACCATCGTCCATGTGACATGGTTAGTCTGTCGCATGAGGTCGATGCACGCCCAAAAATAGGCTAGCAAGTCTAGGAACAGCACTGGCCACATCTCAAGCATCAGTCTCGGTCTGATACGAAGCTCTTGAACAGTCGAAAGAAACACTAGCCCAGGTCTTCTTGAGGCGATACCTTCCATCGAGGATGCGTAGCGGCCAGTAAACCTCTTGACCTGCATGTGACCGTAATGGATCCTCCGGCGCTGGGCTATGTAATCCGAGACAGTCTCAGGCAACCTGATGAGTACTCGCGCTCTGCGACTTGGCAAGACGGCATACCCTGATTTGTGAACGCAAAGATCGACGTATGTCTCGACGTTAACAATATGAGTTGGCAGCCGGCTAACGAGTCGTCTTCTGAAGCAGACGAACTCGCTGTTTGAATATGTCTGGTCGGCCGGAGATCTCAGATTGAACAGGCAGCGAAGAAGAACTCTTCTAATGAAAGCCAGGCCGCGCGGTATCCACCCATGGTTCTCATTCTCTATCATCGGCCAAGCCCCAACAAGCCCGGCCTCGTTCTCCTGAAGCTCGTTCACCAGCTGACGCACGGCGCCCTCGCGTAGTCTTGCATCGGCCTCTATCAAGACCAAAATGTCAGTCGTGCACCTCTCGAGAACCCTGTTGATGGCAGACCCCACGCCGAGCCTCTCAGGCTCGATCACGAGTTCTATCCGTTTGTCACGCACTGCATAGTGCTGTACGACTGGAACAGTCGAGTCAGTGCAACCTGAACAGACGACGATGATTCTCGTATCCTCGCCAAGGCCCTGTCTTTCCAGAACTTGCTCCAAGATATGTGAGATGTTGCCCTCTTCGTTATGAGCGTAGATACCGACAGTGAGGCTGCCTGTTCCATGCTGTTGCACAGTCACCATGGTCACCGAGAATGTGGCGTCATCTAGACTCCGAAGGTTGACCTCAAGTATTCCCGTAGAATCGTTAAACCAGGATAGATTACGGGTGAGAATAGCAGGCGCAAGACATTCCTCAATGATAACGGAAATACGACCTTACTCTCAACATTGCTGCTGATCTTTGCAAGTGTCACTACTTCGACATCGAGCTCCTGCAGCTCCCTCTCCGAGAGGGCTGATGTCTTCTTTCCTCCCGTCTTCAGATCCTGATATACTCGCCAGAGCCTTTCATGGATCTCCGATAAGACCTCTCGCTTGGCCGAGACAAGCGTCCGTCTCACGAGCAGAAGGGACCACAGCGAGATCCCGAACGCAAGAAGACCATATGCGACTGCTACAAGCAGAGCAAGCGCGGTATCAATCGCGCCAGTCCCAAGAGCAGAGACTATCAGGAATGGAAGCCAACCCAAGAGGAAAAAACCTGCCACGCCAAGTGAATAGGAGATGCTCCAAGCCAAGTCAACAAGAGGCTTCATTTCCCAGTGATCGAAAGCGGTGAATCTCATCGGAACATCATGAGAGACCTTGTACAGGAAGACTACGCCCGCAAGGGCCAAGCATATGGAGGTTGTCGAAACAGCACGAATCAACGCCCAGTGCAGCAGCTCACTTGCCAGCAGCAGTGGAACGGAGGTCAATGGAATACCCAAAGCAAATCCGCCATCGTAAGGGAGCTCTGTCAGACGCCACCCGGTCCGTGGAAGGGTGAAAACAGCAAAATATGCAACACTGACAACATAGGTCAGAGCTCCGACTAGGCTAGATAGCTTTCCAAACACTGTTTCTCTCATCTGTGCGTACAAGGCGGGTCCTTCCTGCGCACTCAGGCCGGTGTTCGTGCCGATCCCAGTGACCCAGTCCATGCCTTTTCTCATGACATCGCAGTGCCGCCCAGTTACGTAGATCACAGCCCAGAAGAACACCCAGAAGACAGGGAGAGACAGGTCATGAACAACCCTCGACGCGCCCCCAGCCAGAATTCCCACGACCGCGTATCCGACGATCAGAGCCGTGCTAAGAAGAAGAGACGAACGCATGATCCGGATGTCGATCTTTGTGAGGATGCGCTCCACCCAACACAGGCCCAAGGCCATCGCCACGCAGACACAAATTGTTTGAAATCGGTGGTATTAGTCATTTGTCATTCGAAAGGCGGAGCAGTCGAGAGAGCGGTTTCGAAGGCAAATCCCAAGATCGACTTCGAATCCACGCCGGCATCTGATTCGCGATCCCCAACTCTTCCGATCAAAACATCTTGCACGCCCCGGGCATTCTGTTATGGGTAGTAAGATCGGATTCTCTTCGAGTTCTGACTGTACAGAGTGTACTTTGGGGAAAGCTCAGAGTTCGTTTCGCTTGGTGTTGAAGAGGCCAGGGGCAAGCCCTGCAAGTCCAATCGGCAAGGCTTGGACTCATGATACCTGACAAGAACGAGAGAGACTGTACCTGCTCAGCCACTGGATCACGTGCGGCCAACATCCCGGAATCGGTTTTTCGCCTGAGTCACATCATTCAAACGCTTGTGGCTTTGATGCTCAAACGAGCTGCACTGCCCTCCGCTAGTGAGACATGCCAGTTCATCCACAGTGCGTGTTGAGAACAGTGACTCAAGCCACTCAGTTTTGCTACTCTTCGGTGTAGCACATTTGACATGTGATCAGAGGACGTCTTCCCTTGGACGTGGCCTTGACCAACTGAAAGCCACACTTGTTGCATCGCTGGTCCAGTAGACTCAACCTTCCGAGTTGCGGAAGTGGAAGGGTGAAGCTACATCCCGCTTCCCATTTCCCAAGGCATCCGATGAAGCGCTTTCCACTCTTTCGGTTTCTTACCACATGCAACACGCGTCCGCACTTCGGGCAGGCAACAGAGAAAGTCAGCT
>Ga0315285_10000924_pt1 | contig 30605 bp, 31 predicted proteins | sample YL17G09_36_MG_FD_203698 | JGI IMG/M metagenome (GOLD analysis project Ga0315285, IMG submission 203698) | Sediment microbial communities from Yellowstone Lake, YNP, Wyoming, USA - YL17G09_36 | ecosystem: Environmental > Aquatic > Freshwater > Lake > Sediment | place: USA: Wyoming | collected...
CCGCAGGCCGCACCTGGAGCAGGTGATAGGTGGCCGCCTTCACATGCCCGACCAGGGGGTGGCGGGCCCGATCCACCGGCTCGCCCCAGACCTCGGCCTCCAGCGTGGTGTCGGAGAGGTGCGTGATCGCAAACTCTGCGGCCACGAACTCCTCGACCTCGTGAAGGTACAGTAGCTCGTTGAGCCACGCCACCAGAAGTGTCTCCCGATCGCTCGCCTCAACCTTGACCGGGAGCATCCGTTCACCGCGCGCCGCGCCGGGCTCCACCATGAGACTCCACATGCCCCGGGCGGCGTTGACGAAGACCTCGGGAAGATCCCGGCCCCAGGCCCGAATCCCCTTGTCCGCGGTGACCGCGAAGATCTCGAACCCGGCAGCGTCACGCATGGACATGCGAGACTATACCACGCCTGGGACCAGTCTGGAAGCGCCCGGACACTCGCCAGCTACTCGTATCGCAGCGCCTCGATGGGATCGAGGAAGGCGGCCTTGTGCGCGGGATAGTACCCAAAGAAGATCCCGATGAGAGCGGACGAGCCGAACGCCATCGCGATGGATGCCGGCGTGATCAGCGTAGACCAGTTGGCCAGCATGGCGATGAGGGCGGACCCGCCCACGCCCAGGAGGATCCCCAGGATCCCGCCGATGAGAGCCAGCGTCACCGCCTCGATCAGGAACTGGCCCAGGATGTCGCGAGCGCGGGCGCCCACGGCCATCCGCAGGCCGATCTCCCGCGTGCGCTCAGTCACCGACACCAGCATGATGTTCATGATCCCGATGCCGCCGACGAGGAGCGAGACCGATGCGATGGCTCCCAGCAGCAGGGTCATGGTCCGACTGCTTTCGGCCTGAGCGGCGAAGGCTTCGGCAAGATTCCGTACGTCAAAATCGTTATCCTGGTACGGCTGAAGGTGGTGACGCTGCCGAAGGAGGTCCGCCACTTGCTGCTGAATGTCCGAGAGGAGGTCGGCAGACGCTGCTTTGATCTGGATGACACCAACGAAACGGGCGTTCGCCTGACTCACCCCCAGGACGCGCTTCTTGGCCGTGGAGAGAGGGATGAGTACTACATCATCCTGATCCTGCCCCCAACTGGACTGTCCCTTTCGCGTGAGAAGTCCGATGACCGTGAACGGCACCTTCTTGACGCGGATGATCTGGCCGATAGCGTCGCCGCCACCGAAAAGGTTCTCCTTCACCGTCTGCCCCAGGACGGCCACCTTGGTGGCTCCGTCCAGGTCTTCGGGTATGAAGAACCTCCCCGACTCCAGGTCCCAGTCCCGGATCAGGAGGTAGTCCGGGGCGGTCCCCTGGATCGCGGTGGACCAGTTCTGATTACCGAAGACTATCTGAGCGACCCCACGCATGGAGCCGCTGGCGGCGACAACCCCGGGGATCTCGACTGCAATGGCCTTCGCGTCGTCCTCGGTCAGGGTCATCGTGGAGCCCAGCCCCATTCGCATCCCTCCACTCGTCGCGGTGCCGGGGAGGACGATAAGAAGATTGGAGCCGATGCTCGCGATCTGCTCCTCGATGCGGGCGGCCGCCCCGGTCCCCACCGACACCATCGCGATGACGGCTCCCACGCCGATGATGATCCCAAGCATCGTGAGGGCGGACCGCAGTTTGTTCACGCGCAGGGCCCGCAGGGCGATCCTCACACTGGCGAGTACATACATGGAAGTTCTCCGCTACAGACTAACCACGGACGGAAAGCGCTCGGGCTTACGCCCGGCACCCTCCGAGGCCCGGACGTTCACGTGAGAGCCGCTACCTCGGGCGTGGCATCCCGCGGCGTCAAGATCCGCTCGTCCTTCAGGATGCGACCATCCCGGAACAGGATATGTCGGGAAGTATAGGCAGCTATGTCCGGCTCGTGGGTGACCAGGATTACGGTGATGCCATTTCCCCGGTTGAGCCGCTGGAAGATGGCCAGAATCTCTATGCTGGTCTTCGAGTCTAGATTCCCCGTGGGCTCGTCTGCCAACAGGATGGCGGGGTCGTTGATCAGGGCGCGGGCGATGGCCACCCGTTGCTGCTGGCCGCCCGAGAGTTGGTTCGGATGATGATGCTCTCGCCCCTGGAGCCCTACCTGTTGCAGGCGTGCCAAGGCCCGCGCATGCCGCTCCCGGGCGGAGGCGCCATTGTACATCAGCGGGAGTTCAACGTTCTCCAGCGCGGTCGTCCGTGGCAGGAGATTGAAAGTCTGGAACACGAAGCCGAGCTTCCGGTTGCGGACCCGCGCCAGTTGGTCCCGGTTCATCTCGCTGACGTTCTGCCCGTCCAGGCGGTAGATACCGGACGTTGCCTTGTCCAGGCACCCCAGGATGTTCATGAAGGTGGACTTCCCAGAGCCGGAGGGGCCCATGATGGCCACGAATTCTCCAGCCTCGATGACGAGGTTCACGCCGCGGAGGGCCTCCACAGCCACCTCGCCCATCTGGTAGATCTTGGTCAGGCCATCCACTTCGATAAGAGGCATGTCACATTCCGAACGTCGAATTTCGAATTTGCAGGAACGGTCGCCCTACACTAGAGGCGGATACGTGGCGGGCCGCCGGACGGTCCTGATCCACCACGAGGCCCTGTGCCCAACCCAGTGATCACGGCCTCGCCTTCCTTCAGGCCCTCCAGGACCTCCGTCTTCTGACCGTCGCTGAGCCCGGTGCGAACCATCCGCTCCACCGGTTTCCCATCCTGGAGAATCCAGATCCGCTGCTGTCCACCATTCGCAGCCACACGCGCGCCCAGTTCCGGCCCCCGCCCGGAACCCATCCCAGGCTGACCCGGCGGGGGCCCTCCGGCCGATGCCTGGGGTCCACGCTGCCCTGACGGACTGCCAACCCGCGAACCAGACGGCCCCGCCGAAGGAGCCGCATCGACACGGACCCGGAACGCTGCATTGGGCACCAGGAGCGCATTCTCGTGTCGAGCCACCAGAATCTTCACGTTGGCGGTCATCCCGGGCTTCAATTTCAAGTCAGGATTGGAGACGGCCACCACCGTGACATAGGTCACCACGTTCTGGAGAACCTGAGGGGCCTGGCGGATCTGGACGACCCGGCCACTGAAAATCAGGCCGGGGTATGAGTCTACGGTGAACGTGGCCTCCTGATCCAACGCGATGCGACCGATGTCCGCCTCATCCACGTTGGTATCCACTTCCATCTTGGTGAGGTCCTGGGCGATGAGAAACAGCGTCGGGGCCTGCAGGGAGGCGGCCACGGTCTGCCCCACATCCACATTGCGCGAGACGACCACGCCGTCCACCGGGGCCCGGATGTATGTGTTGTTCAGATCCACCTGGGCCTGGGCGAGGGCGGCCTCCTTCTGCTGCACGGTTGCCTCGGCAGCCGCGAGCAGGGCCCGAGAGACGTCTAGCGCCGCCTGGGATGCCCGCAGGCTCGCCTGCGCTGCCTCCAACTGTGCCTGCGCGGATTCCAGCGTGGCTTGGGCCGAGTCCCGCTCCTCCTGGGAGATGCCACCCTCCTGGAAGAGACGCACCCGAGCGTCGGCCTTGATCTTGGCGTCCCGGAGGGCCACGTCCTGCCGGACGACGTTGGCCTTCGCCGTGGCAACGTCCGCCTCGGCCTTGACCCCGGCAGCCCGCTGGTTCAGGACAGCCGCCCGAACACTGTCGAGGTCCCCCTTCGCCTGGTTGACCTTAGCCTCGAAGGTGGCCGGGTCAATCCGGGCGATCAGCATTCCTTTCTTCACCGGGGAGTTGTAATCCACCAGAAGCTGACTGATCGTCCCGGAGACCTGGGTCCCCACCTGGACCGTGATCACCGCGTTCAGCGTCCCGGTGGATGAAATGGTGGACTGGATGTCCCCGCGTTCCACCGGCGTGGTCCGGAACGAGGCCTTACCCTTCCCGTCGCTGAACCAGTAGAAACCACCGGCCCCACCGAGGATCAGCACGGTCAGGATGGACACGAAGGCCAATTTGCCACTGGTCATGGGAGGATCACTCCTTGAGGTAAGCAGAATTAACCCTCCCAGTTTAATGGGTGCATAAGGTCCTGTCAAAACCTATCTGCCTTGGCTCTTTGCCTGGGGGTGGTGCCTCACCAGCACCCGCCAGCCCTACGCAGGGGTGCCTTACGAGGCAAATCCCCTGCCGCGCCCCATCCAGCGCCGGCCCATCCCCTTCCGCAACTCGTTCCACTTGGCCCACTGGTCGGGCGTGAGCTGGGACCGGATGGCAATCATCGTGTCCAGCCGCCGGTCCAGGAACTTGCCCTGGAGTGACTTCACGCGGTCGGCAGCGGCCTTAAGGGCGACCGGATCGGAGTTCTGTTGTTCCAGGAGCCGGCGCAGCTCAACCCGGGCCTCGCAAAGCGCCTGGGCATCCGCCCGCGCCTCATCCCGCCGAGACTGCAGGACCCCCCGGATCTGCTCGGCCTGCTGGTCGGTGAGGCCCAGCTTTTCTTTGACCCGGTCCCGCATGACCTTCGCAATGGCCTCGCGATCATCATTGGTCAGGAGTCGCTCCGGCCTCGCACAGATGCTGGCGGGAGCCGGCGCTTGCTGTGCCTGCGCCACTACGACACCACTCCCCCCGATCGCCGCAATCACTGTCAACACCAATGCCCACTGGTACCATTCCGGTCGAATCGTTTTCATGCTGATCTCCGTCGTCCGACGATGACCACCTTCGCTCTTTTTCCCTCACGCGGACAGGAAGTCTGGCTCCCCATCAGGGGCCCTTGGATTCCTTTTCCTCCGGGCGGGAGGTTCCGCCATGCCAGCGCTCTGCACGGCGCTCCCATTCCTTTTCCAGCGCCTCGAACTTCGCCTGCTGTTCGGGGCTCAGGATGGCCCGTATCTTCTCTCGGCTGCGCCCGCGGATATCGCGCATGCGGGGACCAATCTCCTCCCGGAGACGGGCGAACTCCTGGCCTGTCTCACGCAGGATGGCTTCCACCTGCTGGCGCTGTTCCGGTCGCAGGTCCAGTTCCTGCGTGAGGCGCTTGAGCACGAACTGCCGGGATCGCTCCGGATCTCGCGGCGGATGCCGCCAGCCTGCCCGCGCCTGGTACAGGCCAAACCCCAGCGCACCGGCGGCCGTACCCAGCAGGAAGGCGAGCAGCAGGAGCAGGGCCCCCTTCATCCGCGGTCTCATGTCCCGCCTCCTTCCATCACGGCCGTGAGGACCAGGTCGGGTTCGGGCGGCGAGGCATCCAGGACCAGCCGCTCGCTGGTCGAGAGCCCTTCCAGCGGAACCAACCCGATGGGTCCGGGAATGGCGCTGGCCTGGAATTGGAAGAGGATCACGAGGACGGCGACCGTGGCGGCGAAGGCCGGCACCAGGCCCCACCCCAGGCGCCACATCTCCGTCTCCGGACGCGACGGCCTCGTCGCGGGCAGCGCCGCCAGGACCCGGTCCGCGAATCCGGCCGGGGGCGCGGGCGCATCCGCCGCCGCAGCCAGCAGGCCTCGGCCAAGGCGGGCGGCTGCCAGCGCCCGGGTGCAGGCCGGGCACCCCGCGAGGTGTTCCCGGATTTCCGCCGGCATCTCTGTCACGCGGAGCGCCGCGAGTTCGGTGATGCGCTTCTCAACCTCTTCACATGCTTTCATTCTGTGTCCCTCAACCCGCGTCTTTCATCCCGGCAAGCAAGGCCTCGACAACCTTTCGCATCGCCCGCCGGGCGCGATGGAGGCGGATTCGCCCGGCCAGGGACGAACACCCCATGGCCTGCGCCACCTCTGCCCCCGAGAACCCCAGGGCATCGGCCAGGACCAGCACCATGCGATCCTTCGGAGGCAAAAAGGCCATGGCACGTTCGAGGAGATCTCGGACCGCGGTCCGATCCGCCGGACCCGCACCTGCGACCAGCTCTCGTGCGGCAGTCTGCTGTGCAGGTGAGAGGTCCTCCCAGGCCACTTCACCCGTGCGCCTTCTCTGGCGCAACCGGTCGTAGCTCGCCCGTGTGGCGATGCGGGCAATCCATGGGCGGAAGGGCGACCCGGGCCGGAAGCCTTGCAGGCCCTCGAAGGCCCGAAGGAACGTCTCCTGCGCCACTTCTTTCACGTCCTCGGGATTCCGGAGGAAGCCGCCCACGATCCGGAACACCAGCCGCTGGTACCGGCGGGTGAGGTCCCCGAAGGCCTCGCCGTCCCCGCCGAGGGCCCGTTCCAGCAGGGCACCATCGTCGAGGTCATCGGCATTGCCTTGCCATCCGCCCGGCCTGGTCATCGGTTCATCTCTACAGTACGCGTGCCGCCCCACGATTGTTTCAGCTCAAATAACTCACTGCCAAGGTCGCCAAGGCACGCCATTTCTCAATATTCTGGAGCCAGAAGAGGGCGAAAACGTTCCGAGCCGCCTTTCCCACCAGGGCTTCTCCCTTTCAGAACATGAATATTGGGGGTCTGTTGTCCGCCTTAGGCGAATTGGCGCCCTGGCGATTCAACCGAACTGCTTGGGTTCAACCGCGGGAGAATCCAGCCAGTCGGACGAGAAGAGCTATGGCGACAAGCAACGCAACGCCTCCGAGGATCCACAGGGCCACGTGGAGGCGCTGCTCCCAACGTACCCGGCGGTGGGCGCGGACGCGGCGACGCTCCTCATCCTCCAACTTTCGCAGCTCGCCAGGCGGGCGCGGCATAGCCTGGAATGCTCCCTAGCGTGCAGGGTGGTCACACGATGCGCGCGCGGAGCCGCGAGCTGGCGAAGTCCACGCCCATGACCATGGCCACCAGCACCAGGAGCACGGCCGAGGCCGCCGGATAGTTGATCATCCGGAGATACGTCTGGATGTAAAACCCGATCCCCCCCGCTCCCACGAAGCCCAGGATGGTGGCCGCGCGGATGTTCGTTTCCAGCCGATAGAGGATGTACGAGGCGAAGAGCGGCAGCACCTGCGGCAGGATGCCGAAGCGAAGGACCTGCAAGCGGCTCGCCCCGGTTGCGGCGATCGCCTCGACCGGCCCCGGCTCGATCCCCTCGATGGCCTCCGAGTAGAGCTTGGCTAACGTCATGGCGGTGTACGTGATCACCGCGAGGACGCCGGGGAACGGTCCCAGCCCCACCGCGGCCACGAAAAACAGGGCGTACACCATGGTATCAACGCTGCGGAAGAGGTTCAGGAGCGCCCGCGCCGGGTAGAAGATCGAGGCGGGAGCCACGTTTCGCGCCGACAGGAAGCCCAGGGGCAGGGCCAGGAGTGCCGCCACCGTCGTCCCCACCACCGCAATCTGCAGGGTTTGCAGCGCCCCGATGATCGCGCTGCCCAGGACCGAGAGATCCGGCGGGATCATGCGGCGGATGAAGTCCGCCATCCAGGGAACGCCCCGCAGGAAGCGTGGCAGGCTCACCTCGGTGGCAGCCAGAAACCAGCCGTAGATCGCCAGAACGGCGAACCCGAGAACCGCGCGTCCGAGACCGCGCCTCACTGCACTCCTCCTTGGTAGATGTCCTCCACAATGTCCGGCGTGATGGCACCCGGGGGTCCGTCGAAGATCACGCGCCCTTGCCGCAGACCCACGATCCGCGTGCCGTAGGTCAGGGCCGTCTCCAGCATGTGCTGGCTCACCACCAGGGTCAGCCGTCGCTCGGCGTTGATCCGCTGGAGGATCCCCATGATGCTCTCGGTGAGCTTGGGATCCAGACTGGCGGTCGGTTCGTCGGCCAGGATCACCTTGGGCTCCTGGGCCAGGGCCCGGGCGATCGCCACCCGCTGCTGCTCCCCCCCGGAAAGGGTGTCGGCGCGGCGCGAGGCGAACTCTTCCAGGCCGACCTGGCGCAGGCAGGCCAGCGCCAGGTCGCGATCTTTATGCGGGAACCGGCCGAGAAGGCTGGGAAGACCCGGGACGTGGCCCAAGCGGCCCGCCAGCACGTTTTCCAGAACGCTGGCCCGCTTCACCAGATTGAACTGCTGAAAGATCACGCCAATCTGTCGCCGCACGGATCGAAGCGCCTCGGACGACGCGCCCATCACCCGTGCCCCGTTGAGCAGGACATCCCCCGCCGTCGGCTCCACCAGCCGGTTCAGGCAGCGGAGCAGCGTGGTCTTCCCCGCGCCGCTCTGCCCGATGACCATGACAAACTCGCCGGCGGCGATGTCCAGGTCCACCCCGTCCAGCGCCACCTTGTCAGGCGGAAACACCTTGTGAAGGCCACGGATGCGGATCATGCTATTATCCCCAATCCGAAATTCTCAACCGCCAAGGCGCCAAGAACGCCAAGACCGAAATGGCTGATTGGGGGGAAGGAACGGAACTCCTGAATGCCCCATAAACTGGTTTTCGCGTTCTTCGGTCGAGAGTTCGAAACATCGCATCCTTGGCGACCTTGGCTTCGTTGTGAGCTCAGCCGAACGGCGTCATGGCGGTTCAATGGTTTTTTCGGATCAGCATTATCTGGCCTTAGTCTCAGTAGCCTGTTTCGAGTCAGAAGTTTGCCTTCAAAGTCCCGTCTCGCCTCTCGACTCTCGGCTCGCATTCACTATTTCGGCCGCCAGCCCAAGAGATCAATGGCCTCCCGCACCGGATTGTAGTCGCTGTCCTTTCCCGGGGCGAACCCATCAATGCCGTAAAAGTCCTTGAGGATGGGCCGGTACTCGGGGGCGTTGAAGGCCATCAGAGCATCGTAGAGCTTCTTGACCAGGGCCGGATCCAGTCCCTCCCGGACGATCACGCCAGCCTCGGGAATGGGCTCGGTCTCGGCGATGTAGGTCAGCTTCTCCACCCGCTCCTTGCCCTTCAGGTACTGCACCGGCGCCAGATCGAACGACGCGACGGCATCCACGCTCCCGTTCAGCAGGGCGAGCAGGGCCGCCTCGTGCGTCCCCGTGAACATGGCCTCCTTGAAGAACGTCTTGGGGTTCCGATCCTTGACGAGGCCCTTCTTGATCAGCATCACCATGGGATAGACGTATCCCGAGGTGGAGCCCGGATCAATGAAGGCGATGGTCTTGCCCCGGAGGTCTTCCAGTGCCTTGAACCCCGAGTCCTTGCGAACGAAGATCCGGGACGTGTAACTGGTCTTGCCGTGCCAGACGTCCACGGCGACGATCTGGGCCTTGGTTTCCCAGTTGGCGAATACATACCCGGCGGGGTGGACGAAGGCCAGATCCGCCGTCTTGTTCCGGAGGGCCTCCACCACGCCGAGATAATCCGTGGGCATATAGACCTTGATGGTCACGCCGAGCTTCTTGCCCAGTTCGGCGGCAAAGGCCTCACTCGCCTTGAATAGCTCGGTGGGAATGTTGGAGGGCGTCACCGCCATCACGAGCTGCTTCGGAGTCTCTGCCGCTCCTGCGCCGGCCGCCAGTCCCAATGACATCACGAGTCCCACAACGAGCCCGATTCTGACTGGATGCCGCATCATCCTTCTTCTCCTTCTGGCCGGTTTCTGTCGGTCTCCCCGGCTGTTGGGTCGGTCGAAAGAAAAACGCCGCATCGCCCACGGGGGATGCGGCGCGGATTCGGCACAAGAAGAGAAGCCGCTTTCCTGCGCTGGCATGACCCAGATCAGGTTCCAGGGTCCCTTGCAGCGCGGCCCCGCAGCGCCACGTCTGCTTCGGGTCTCAGTCCTTCGAGGGGGTCCGGGCGAAAACATATGGACCCTGTCGGCGGACGCCCCTAGGGCTTCGAACGGATGCTAGCACAGCTCGGGCGCCTGTCAACTCCAAAGCGCGCCGCGGCCCCTGCCTCAGGAAAAGAAGCCGTCCTCCTGAACCCCACCGGGAGAAAGCCGGAACCCGGTGATGACCTCGTCGAAGATGAGGACCACCCCATGCCGGCGCGTCACGTCCCGAAGCCCTTGCAGGTACTTCGGATCCGACGGGATCGTGCCACACCTGCCAACGCGGGTCGCGCCTGCGGGGCCCCCCGCGTGGTGGGCTTTCCTCTTGACTTCGGCAGGCCAGGGGGCTATCAAGCGGCAAGCGGCGACGTTGCTTCACGCACCCTCGGGAGGTAAAGACTGTGCTGCGAATCTTGGTCCGGCATGGCGACGGCAGGGTCGAGACGGCTGCGGATCTCGGCGCCCTAGCCGATCTTCAGCGCGATCCCCGCTGCCTCCTCTGGGTGGATGCGGAGGGTGAACCGGCCGAGGGCCTGGAGGCGCTGGCGGCCCGGTTCGAGGTGCACCCGGTCACCGTCGAGGACTTCATCCAAAAAAACCAGCGCCCCAAGATCGAGGAGTTCGAACGGTACATCTTCCTGGTCATCCACGCGCTGCGGGCCATCCAGGGCGACGAGCTGGAGACGGACGAGCTGCATGTCGCCCTGTGGCAGAACCGCCTTCTCACTGTCCACGACCAGCCCCTCGATGCCGTGAAGCGGGTGTTCGACCGCTGTGTGACCGATCCTCGGGCCCTCCAGAACGGGACCAGCTTCCTGCTCTACCTCTTGAGCGATGCCGTGGTGGATGGATACTTCCCGGTCCTGGACGCCCTGGGCGATGAAATTGATGTTCTCGAAGATGCCGTGGTCCAGGCCCCGGGCAGGGCGCGGATGCAGCGCATCTTCGAGGTGAAGCGGGTCGTCGTCCAACTCCGCAAGGTCGTGAGCCCTCAGCGCGAGGTGTACAACGCGGTCAGCCGCCGGGACTATCCCTTTATTGACGCACGCACGGCGGTGTACTTCCGCGACGTGCACGATCACCTGGTCCGCGCCTTCGAGGTCATTGACTCCTACCGGGACCTGGTGGCCAACACGCTGGACGCCTATCTGGCCTCCATCTCGAACCGGCTGGGCCAGGTGATGAAACAGCTCACCGTCATCGCGACCATCTTCATGCCCCTCGCATTCCTCACCGGTTTCTTCGGCATGAACTTCACAGCCATTCCCTTCGACCGACCGTGGCTGCTGGGGATTGTCCTGGCGATAATGGTGGGCCTTCCGGTGGCGATGCTCCTGCTCTTCGCCCGTCGAGGGTGGCTGACGGAAGACCGACGCATCACGAGCTGGGCCCGCCTCCGGGCCTGGCTCCGCCGGCATAGCTAGCTGAATCGGGGAGGGCTCGCCTATGGCCACTGAAAAATGGGGGATCTTCCCTGAGAAGGGTGAGCCGCCGAAAGCGGTTCTGGGCTTGGCAGGCCAGGTGGAAGAGGACGGTGGCAGCGTCCTGGCCATCTACCGTGAGCCTGTGGGGCAGGCATGGCAGATCTTTGCCTTGCTCCCCATGGACCAGGTGAAGCCCACTCCATATCAGCGTGACCTGTCAGACACCCACGCCAAGCGTCTGCGCGAGGTGATCAAGAAGCTGGACCGGTTCATCGACCCGATCGTGGCGGTCCGCCAGGGTCCGGGAGAGTACTGGACTCCCAACGGCAACCACCGGCGGGATGCCCTCCAGAAGCTCAAGGCCAAGCATGTTCCGGTCATCCTCATCCCGGAGCCCGAGGTGGCCTTCCAGATCCTCGCCCTGAACACCGAGAAGGCCCACAATCTCAAGGAGAAGTCCTTGGAGGTCATCCGGATGTTCCGCGGCCTCATGGAGCAGGAGCCCCGAAAGGCAGAGGAGGATTTCTCGTTCCAGTTCGAGGAGGCCCACTTCATCACCCTCGGGCTCCTCTACGAGAAGTATCCGCGCTTCTCGGGCAGCGTCCATGCCCCGATCCTGCGGCGGGTGGACAAGTTCTTGAAGCAGACGCTCCCCAAGGCCTATGAGGAGCGGGGTCACCGGGCTGGCATGGTCGAGGCCGCCGACAAGCTCCTGACAGACGTGGCGGCTCGCCTGAAGAACCGAGGGATCGTGCACCCGTACATCAAGAACTTCGTGATGGCTCGCTGCAACCCCCTCACCCGCGCCCGGAAGACCGTGCCCACCTTCGACCAGACCTGGGAGAAGGTCCAGGCCGCCCTGGAGAAGTTCGACGTGGACAAGGTCCGGACCGAGGATATCGCCCGCGCCGCCGTCTTTGCAGCGAGCTGAGATCCAACGCAAATTTCTGGGCCCGCCCTTCTGGCTCCTCACATATCCGAGAACCGCAGGCAGGCCTTGTACAGCTCCTCTATTACCTTCCTCTCCCCTGCGAAGGGGCATCTGACTTCTTGCATGCGCCCAAAAAACTTCCCCGTCACTTGCTGGCCCGTCGCGCCCATGGCTAGCCACACGGGTGTTCTGGCACCTTCGTCAGGAGTCTGGCTTCCCCCGAATCCCAGGTTATTGCTCAGCGTGGAATTCACATCGCCCGGGTGGCAGGCGTTCACGGACACGCCATAGGGGTTCAATCGTTCCGCGAACGCCACGGTCAGCATCCGATTCGCTTGCTTGGACTGGCGATACGCCTCGCCATTGGTGTACCGGCGCCGTCTGAATTCCAGATCGGTGAGATCAAGATCCCCAGCCCAGTAGCTGGCGACATTCACCACCCGTGCGGGCGCCGATCGTTTCAGGTGTTCGGTGAACGCCTGAATCATCCAAAAGTAGCCCAGCACGTTGGTGGCAAATTGGAGTTCGATCCCTGCGGGGGTTTCTTCACGTCTCTTTGGGGTCACGGCGGCGTTGTTGACCAGGACGTGCAGCGGACCCCTCCACCGCTCGGCTAACGCCAGGATGGATGATCGTCTTGATACGTCAACCACCTCGTACCGCACCTTGCTGTTGCCGGTGTCCCGAATGACCTCCTGACACGCCTGCCTGGCCTTCGCATCATTGCGACACAGGAGAATCACCTCGTAGCTTGGGTCCTTGGCGATTCCCCGCGCGATCGCCTTCCCGATGGCCCCGCTGGCGCCCGTGACCAGGGCGACGCGGCGCCCCTCTGTGCCTTCTCCGCCCTCGCCACCAGCGCCCGAAATCTCAGAACGAAGGGCATGTTGCATTGGTGATTGCCCTGCTCCTTCCCATGTGTCAGAGACTACAGGACGTAGAGGAAGGGTCGTGCGGTGAGGCTGCCCTTCTCCCAGAAGCCGGTTTCCGCCAGCCAGCCGAGCGCCTCGGCTGCGTCGTCGGTCGTGAGCAGCACGAGCGTTGTTCCTCCCTCGAAGAATCCCCCGAAGCCAAGCCGCCCCGCCCCACGCAGCCTGATGAGCGCGGGTCTGGCCCTGTCCGCCTGCAGGGCCAGCCCCTCAAGCAAGGTCACGCGGCGAGACCCATCAGTGACTAACGGTGGCAACTCCAAGGGCTCAATGAACTCGGTGAAGACCCGGAGCGTATAGGTCGTCCAGGCTCGCGCCAAATAGTAGGGGTCCTCCTCAATCAACCGGGTGACGTCCGAGGGTTGCTGAACTCGATAGAAGATCTCGGCCCTCCGACCATCCGGAGCCGGTCCGCCGCCCACCACAAGCCCCTGACTGCGGAGCCCGAGGATCCGGTCGAGGTGGGCCTGACGCTGCTTCGCCCGTCGCTCGAGATAATCGTCCGATGTGGCAATCGCTGCATGGTACACCGACATCAGGTCATTCCTCCGTTTTCGGATCGTTCTTGGCTCCATCACGCTATCAGGAAGGATATCACCTCAAGAAGATCCGGGACCCCGTTTGGGGTTGAGGCCATCTATTCTGGCGGATTGAGGATGCCAATTCCTAGGTGTTCCCAGCATCCGGAGTCACCGGGCTTGGTGCATGGCCGCCGGGACCAATCGTGGGCCATAGAGAAGAACGCCCCGATCCCACCAGGGAATCGGGGCGTTCACTGAGTCACATCGGTTCCCCTACGGATGCCAATCTACGGTGACGGAGGCTTCGGGCGCCAGCAGAGGTTGGGCTGGCGCGCGGCCTTGGTCTCGCCATGCGGCCGACCCGCGGTACCTCCCATATCGCGCAAAGCCATCAACTCTTGGCCCTACGCGTTCAACGAGAACAACCCGACCACCACGACACCAAGGCTATGCCTTCGCCTTGATCCGAAGCCGCCTCTTGAGCTGATCCAGAGAGATTGTTGGTTCCATCCGACGAGCCCGGATGAGCTTCCAGAACTTTGGATCGGTCTGCAGGACAACAGCCTCCCAGTCTTCGCCCTCGACGCCAACCATCACGGCGGCCGGCTTTCCGTGCCGCGTTATGACAAGCCGGTCTTCCTGCGCCCCGTCCACGCACTCCTTCACCCTCTTTTGGAGGTCTCGCACTGTAACGGTCTTCATAAAATCTCCTCCGTCGTCATCTCGGGAGGCTTTTTCCGAATTGCACGAACAAACACCACGCTCTCCGCCTCGGATACATCATAGAAGATCCGATAGCTGCCGACCCGCAGCTCCCAGATAGGCGGCTCCGCCGTCCAGGGTGGAATGAGGTTCACCAGGAGCTTCCGGTTTCGCGTCGGGGCCTCCGGCGTGTCCGAGAGGTGCGTCTCAATCGCTGCAATCACTTTCGCCCGGTGAAACGCCGGCAACTTCCTGAGGTCCTTCTCCACGCCCCCGGCAAACCGGATCTGGTACACGCCTGTATTCTTGCATATGCACGCTTACGTGTCAAAGCACAATACATGCGAGGCTGCATCTGATGAGGCTGGCAGGCTGGAACACGGTATCCACCATCAGGACCCAAGCCCAGGGCTTAGAATGCTCCACCGCTGGGTCAGTTATGCACGGAAGACTCGTCCCTGCATCTCCCGACTACGCCCTCGGCGGCTTCGGGCGCCAGCGGAGGTTGGGCTGGCGGGCGGCCTTGGTCTCGTCCATGCGGCTGACTCGCGGGTTGTGCGGGGCGTTGCGCACCAGGTCCCCGTTCTCTCGCGCCTCGCGGGCGATGGCCTTCATGGCGGCGATGAACTGGTCCAGAGTCTCCTTGCTCTCGGTCTCGGTGGGCTCGATCATCAGGGCCCCGTGGACGATGAGGGGGAAGTAGATCGTCGGCGGGTGGAACCCATAGTCCATGAGCCGCTTGGCGATGTCCAACGTCTTGACGTTGTCGTGGAGCTGAATGGCGTCGTCGAAGACGCACTCGTGCTTGCAGAAGCGATCGTAAGGCAGGTGATAGATCCCCCTGAGCTGGCTGAGGATGTAGTTGGCGTTGATCACCGCCACCTCGGCGGCACGGCGCAGACCGGTCGGCCCCAGGGTCCGGATGTAGGTGTAGGCCCTGACCAGGACGCCGAAGCTACCATAAAAGCTCCGCACCTTCCCGATGGACTTTGGCAGATCGTAGTTCAGCGCAAACTGATTAGCCTTCTTCTGTACCGTCGGCACCGGCATGAAGGGCGCGAGGTGCCGCTTCAGGGCCACCGGACCCGCCCCCGGGCCGCCCCCGCCGTGCGGCGTGGAGAAGGTCTTGTGGACGTTGAGCTGGATGACATCCACCCCCATGTCGCCGGGCCGGGCGATGCCGACGAAGGCGTTGAGGTTGGCCCCGTCGCAGTACACCTGGCCCCCCTTCCCGTGTACGATCTTCGCGATCTCGACGATGTGATCCTCGAAGATCCCCAGCGTGTTGGGGTTGGTCACCATGATCCCCGCCACTTCCTCGTCCATGACCTCGGCCACGGCCTGGGGCTCCACCACGCCGCGCGGCCCCGACTTCACCGGGACCACCTGGTAGCCGCACACGGCCGAGCTGGCCGGGTTCGTCCCGTGGGCCGAATCGGGGATCAGGATCTTCTTCCGCGGATTCCCCTTGGACGTGTGATACGCCCGGATCAGCATGATCCCGGTGAGCTCCCCGTGGGCGCCCGCTGATGGCTGCAGGCTCACCCGATCCATGCCGCAAATCTCGGCCAGGTACTGCTCCAGTTCCCAGAGGAGCTGCAGGGCCCCCTGGCTCAGTTTCTCGGGCTGGTACGGGTGCGCGCGGGCAAAACCTGGGAGGCGCGCCATATCCTCGTTGAGGCGCGGGTTGTACTTCATGGTGCAGGAGCCCAGGGGATACATGCCGAGGTCAATGCCATAGTTCCACTGGGACATCCTGGTAAAGTGGCGGATGACGTCCACCTCGCTGACCTCGGGAAAGCCCGGGATGTCGTCGCGGAGGAGTTTCTTGCGGATCAGGCGGCCCGCCTTCTTCTCCGGCACATCAGAGGCGGGCAGCGAATAGCCCACGCGGCCGGGCGAGCCCTGCTCGAAGATTAGGGGCTCGTTGAAGACCAGCCCGCGGGTTCCGACGATCTCACCGCTCATCGCCCACCTCCCATCGCCTTGGCCAACGCGTCAATCTCCTCCCGGGAGTTCTGCTCCGTGACGCACACCAGGAGGCAATCCGGGAGCTCCGGATAGAACCTCGAGAGGTCCAGGCCGCCGATGATCTGCTTCCTGAGCAGCCCCTTCAGGACCTCGGCCGGCTTCTTCTTCACCTGCAGGACGAACTCGTTGAACGTGGGACCCGAAAACCGGATCACGCATCCCTTCACCTTGGCCAGTTGCTCCTTGGCGTAGGCCGCCTTGCGCAAGTTCTGGAGCGCCACCTCCTTGAGCCCGTTCTTCCCCAGCGTCTCCATGTAGATGGTGGCGATGAGTGCGATCAGCGCCTCGCTGGTGCAGATGTTGCTCGTGGCCTTCTCGCGCCGGATGTGCTGCTCGCGGGTGGCCAGGGTGAGGACGTATCCGGTCCGCCCCTCGCGGTCCTCGGTGGCGCCCACGAGACGCCCGGGGAGCTGGCGAATGTACTTCTCCTGCGTGGCGAAGAAGCCCAGGTACGGCCCGCCGTAGCTCATCGGCACACCCAACCCCTGGCCTTCGCCCGCCACGATGTCGGCGTCAAATTCGCCCGGCGGCTTGAGGAGGCCCAGCGATACCGGCTCGGCCACGGCCACCACCAAGAGGGCGCCCACGGCATGCGCGGCTTCTGCCAGTTCGGCCAGGTCCTCCACCACGCCGAAGAAGTTGGGGTTCTGCACCACCAGGCACGCCACCCGATCAGTGAGGGCCGCCTTGGCGGCCCGCAGGTCGGCCGACCCGGCCGGCGTGAAACCCACCTCGTGGAAGGTGAGATTGATCTGCTGCGCGTAGGTGTGGGTGACCTGGCGGTACTCGGGATGGACGCTTCGCGCCACCACCACCTCGTTCCGGCCGGTGACCCGGTGAGCCATCAGGATCGCCTCGGCCGTGGCGGAGGCCCCCTCGTACATGGACGCGTTGCTCACGTCCATGCCCGTGAGCTGGCAGATCAGCGTCTGGTACTCGTACATGGCCTGGAGGGTGCCCTGCGAGATCTCCGGCTGGTAGGGCGTGTAGGCCGTGAGGAACTCGCCACGCGAGACCAGGTGCCCGATGATGGCCGGGCTGAAGTGGTTGTAGCATCCCGCGCCCAGGAAGCTGCTGTAGCGATCCGCGTCCGCATTCTTGGCTGCCAGCCCCCCGAGGTGCTTGGCCAAATCCGCCTCGGACAATGCCGGCGGGATGCGTAACGGCCGCTTCAAGCGCACCGTGGCCGGGATGTCGGCGAACAGGTCCTCGACCGACCGAACGCCGATGGCGTCCAGCATCTTCCGGCAGTCCGCGTCGGTGTTCGGGATGTATCGCATCAATGGCCTCCTTCGGCGGCCAGGTACGCCTCGTACGCCTTCGCATCCATGAGCTTGTCCAGCTCTTTCGGGTTGGCGACCTTCACGACGATCATCCAGCCGGCGCCGTAGCAATCCTTGTTCACCAGCTCCGGCTTGGTCTCCAGGGCGGTATTGACCTCGACGACCTCGCCGCTCGCCGGGCAGTACAGGTCCGAGACCGCCTTCACCGACTCCACCACGCCGAACGTTTCCATCTGCTTCAGCGGGCGCCCTACCTTGGGCAGCTCGACGAAGACCACATCCCCCAGGGCGCTCTGCGCGTGGTGGGTGATCCCAACCCGACCCTTGTCCCCCTCTACCTTGATCCACTCGTGTTCTTTCGAGTACTTCAGGTCGGCCGGATACATGTGTAGTCCTCCTTTTTTGCGAGCCTCGGTGAGAGCAATGAGGTGAGAGAGCGCGGGGCCTCCGGGGCTGCCCCTCTGGACGCTGGCCCGCGACGGGGACCCAGCCCGCAATCTCGACCGTCGACTTGGCGGGCTGGGTGGGGCCGTCTGCACCCAACCTTCTGGTTGGGTACCCGGGCTCGTCGGCCTGTCCGCACCATTGCGGACCGTCACGCCATAGGCGTGACACGGCGACCGGACCAGACCCAACGCAGGCGTTGGGTACCCCCCACCGCACGGTCGGGTACCCAAGCGTCAGCTTGGGTCTCTTCGGGGCACCTCCGGAGGCCCCGAGAATTCCCGCGCAGTTCTGAGTCAGAACGCTAGCGCTTTCGCTTGTAAAACGGCGTCTGGACCGCTCGGGCGCGGACCGGGTTGTCCCGGATCAGGACATCGAACTCGGTGCCGATGGCGGCGAACTCTACCGCCACGTAACCCAGGCCGATGTTCTTGTCCAGCCAGGGGGCCGGGCCCCCGCTGGTCACCTCGCCGATCGCATGGCCAGCCTTCACGATCGCGTAATGCGGACGACCGATTCCCCGCCCGATCATCTCGAAGCCGATCAGCTTGCGCCGGATCCCCTCTGCCTTTTGCTTGGCCAGGGCGGCCCTGCCGATGAACTCGCCCTTCTCCAGCTTCAGGATCCAGCCCAGGTCCGCCTCCAGCACCGTGTGGCGGTCGTCGATGTCGTTGCCGTACAGGGCCATCTTGGCCTCGAGGCGCAGCGTATCCCGCGCCCCCAGCCCGCACGGCAGAAGGCCCAAAGGGGTCCCCGCCTCGAGGAGGGCGTTCCAGAGGGCTGCGGCGCGCGAGGGCTCCAGGTAGACCTCGAAGCCGTCCTCGCCCGTGTAGCCGGTCCGCGAGACGACCGCATCCTGTCCCAGCACCTTTCCCTGGGCGAACCAGTAATACTTGATGCCGCCGAGGTTCAGGGACGTGAGCTTCTGGAGGATCTCCACCCCCTTCGGGCCCTGGATGGCGATGAGGGCTGTCTCGTCGCTCAGATTTCGGATCTCGACGTTGCCCCGGGTGTGGTCGCGCATCCAGGCGAAGTCCTTGTCGATGTTCGAGGCGTTCACCGTCACCATGTAGCGGTCATCGGCGAACTTGGACACCGTGAGGTCATCCACGAACGTCCCGGCCTCGGTGGTGAGGGCCGAGTACTGCACCTGTCCCACCTGCAGCCGCGAGGCGTCGTTGCTGGTGAGATGCTGCAGCGCCTCCAGGGCCGCCGGCGCCCGAAACTCGACCTCCCCCATGTGGGACACGTCGAAGATCCCGGCCGCGCTCCGGACCGCCTTGTGTTCATCCAGAATGCCGCGGTACTGGACCGGCATGTCCCAGCCGCCGAAGGGCACCATCTTCGCGCCCATCTGACGGTGGATGGCGTTCAACGGCGTCTGCTTCAGGGGGCCTTCAGGGGCGGACATGACGCTCCTCCTGGATGGTTCACCCGGATGAGGCAACACGGGGATGGGGATGGATGAAACGGACGGGGGGTACAACAGCACCGCGGGCCCGGTACCAGAGCAGCGGAGTGGGAACAGGATGAACCCCCGCAAAGACGGGAAGCATCGGACTTGGCCCAGAGCGCGCCAACATGAATGGGCTCGAGCGATGCATCGGAAAAATGGAACCGGGACGGAAAGTGCGGCTGATTCTTTTCTGGCCCTGGGGCTTTGTCAAGGGAAAAGAATGGTGGTGCCGGCGCAGATGGTGAGGAGAAGTTGCTCCAGTAGTAGCTCTTCGGGATGGCTCGAGGTCTTGAGGGCGAGATCGGTCTCGTGGATGGCCTCGAGGGCCCGCACGAGCTCCGGCATCGAGAACCTGGTCGCAGCCTTCAGCAGGTTGAACGCGCGGAAGGGCTTCATCGCCAAGAGCTTCGCCGCCGACCCGTCGTCTCCCTCGACCTCCTTTGCCAGGAGCGGGAGGACGCGGGCTTGGAACGCCGGGAAGGGCATGCCGAGATCCAGCGTGCCCCCCAGTTTTTGCTCCAGCGCCCCGCGGGCAACGATCAGGCCGCGGGTCTCGCTGGCCAGGACGCCGAGGATCTGGGGGATCGGATCGCGCTGAGCCATTAGGCTTCGGAGGGCCCGCAAGGCCCTGCCGGCGTCCCGGCCGCTCACGGCATTCGTCAGATCGAAGATGTTCGCCTCCCGGGAACTGCTGAGCACCTCCATGACGTCGGCCAAGGTGATCGCCGGACGGGGGCCCACGTACAGGAGCAGCTTCTCCACCTCTGATTCCAGCCCCCGCATGCTGAACCCCGTGCGCTCCACGATGTCGGTGATCGCATCCCCGGCAATGCTCTTCCCCGCCGCCGCCACCATCTGCCGGATCTTCGCCCGAGCCGCCTCGGGGTCCATCTGGGTGTCCCAGGCTCTCCTGGACCGGACGCCGCAGTCGATGACGAATCCCACGGTGCTGATCTTCTTAAAGAGTGTCCGGCGTTCGTCCACCACCTCGGCCGTGAGGACCAGCGAGGCGTTTGTCGGGATGCCCTGCTGAATTGTCTCCTCGTAGACCCGGGCCAGCCCGGCGCCCGTGGCCTCCGGGATGGTCATCCCGTCAGCAACGGCACGGCCTGCGACCTCACGGAGCCACTGCTCCTTTACGGCATCGGCCTCTGTCCCCAAGACCCGCGCTAACTCCGGGCCGGACACCTCCCCCCGCGCTGCTCGATTCAGGAACCCTTCGCCCTCTCCCACGGCGGCCACGGACTGAAGCAGCCAGCGCACGGCGCGCTCAAGATCTCCCTCCTGCCATCCCTCCATGCTTTTCTTGACCAGGCTGTCCAGGTTCTCCTTCGACACGAATGCCTTGCTGTCTTGGACCACAACCACCTTGGTACCACCGAACAGCGGAAGCGTCCTGAGCCGCAAGGGCAGGCTGGCTAGATCCTGATCCTCCGAGACCACCTCGACGCTGAGCGATTGCTGGTCGGGCGGCACCAGCGCCTCGATAATGGCCTTCGCCCCCTCCTTGGCCAGGAACTCGTCTCCGTGGAGGAGGTAGACGGGGAAGCGCCGCCCCCGGTTGATCTCTGCCACCGCCTTCTCGACCTTACCTGTCATGCTGGCGATCCCATTGAGTCGTGAGTCAAAGTTCGTAGTACGTTGCGGCGCTCCCGCCTGTGCCGCCAATTTCTGTGTGACTGCACCATCACCGCCCCGAACTCGACGGGTGTGCGTGACGCGGCCGATCCGAGGACAAGGCTGCCGCCAGGGCCGCAAGGATCTTCTCGCCGAAGGTCTCGGCGCGCCAGCACCGAAGGCCCTCGACGGCGCGCAGGGCCTCCGCGTCGGCCGGCACCTCTTCGGCCAGCCGCTCGACGAGACGGCGCGGCAGGAGCAGCCCAGCATCCAGACCCAGCCGCACGGCCGCGGCCGCGCGCCATCGCGTCAGGGCCTCGATCCGCCGCTGCACCGCGGGCGGAACGCCGGGCTTTTTCGGCCGGGGGTACGTCGGAAGCTCCGCCTGCGGGACGGCTTCGCCACGAGCCATAGCAGCAAGGATGCCGTCACCGTACCGCTGTACCACCTTGGGCGAGCACCCGGGAATCTTGCGGAGACCCCCACGGGCCCGCGGCCGCTCCGCCGCCAGGCGAACCAGCGACTCGTTCCCCAAGACTTTGAACGGGGGCCGGCCAGCCTCCCGCGCCCATGCTTCGCGAGCGACGTACAGCTCGCGCAGGACGGCCAGCCCCCGGCCATCCAGGTCCCTCGCCCCTTTCAGCCGGACATAATCCTCGGGATCGAAGACGCGTTGGGTCGCCGGGATGGCCGCGAGGGCCCGGCACTCCTCCTCGACCCAGGCCTCCCGGCCTCGTGCCCGCAACTCCTGGAGCAAGTGTTCCTGGAGGGGGATCAGGTGCCGGACGTCCTCCGCGGCGTAAAATTCCTGTTCCGGGCTGAGCGGCCGCTCCGCCCAGTCGTCCTTCTGGCGCGACCGGCCGGGCGGGATCCCGAAGAACCGCTCCAGCAAAGACATGAGGCCGAGCTCCGGCAGACCCAGGAACTGCGCCGCCACCATCGTGTCGAAGATGCCGGCAAACTCGAAGCCGAAGTCCCGCTTCATGGACGCGAGGTCGTAGGAAGCCCCATGAAAGACCTTGACAACGGCCGGATCAGCACACAGGGGCGCCAGGGGGGACAGGTCGCGGAGGGCCAAGGGATCCACCAGGGTGACGGCCCCGTTCTCATCAGCCACCTGCACCAGGCACACCTTTTCCGGGAAGCTGTGCAGGCTGTCGGATTCCGTATCCAGCGCGATGGCCCGAATGTCCCTGAGCCGGGTGGCCAATGCCCGCAGTTCCTCGGGGGCTCTGACCCACTGGCAGGGGGCCTGGACTGGCTGGTGCGGTTTCGTTCTGGCGGACATCCTGATCTCGGGGACGGGAGTCAGGCCTGACGCACGCGGAATGAGAAATGACCGTGAGGAAGACTACTTGATAGCCAGCTTGCCTTTGGAGTCCAACGGGCCGAGCCACCTGAGGCCGGTGCACCCGTACTGGTAGACCCCCGACCGTTCGACAAGCACTGGGATCAAAACCTCGGTGCCGGCCCGGACCGTCACGCGGACGTCCAGATCGGGGATCAAGAACACGTGCTGCTTCCCCACGCTGGTCACTTTGAAGTTGAGCAGGATGGCCCGGCCCTCCCGGTCGGCGGCCAGGACAGCCGGCTCGCACCGATTCTCGCGGGCCACGACCTCGAACGTGACGCGCTTGATATCATCAGGCGCCGTCGCCGCCGGAACCTTCTCGCCAAACAGGCGCCCGCATCCTGACGCCAGCAACAGCACCAGCGCAAGGACACGCACACGTCGTGGTCTCACCTGCACCGTCCTCCAGCCTCTTCGAGAGCCGGGACAGGGTAGCACAGGACCGCGCGAGTTGCAACGACCACCCGCAACTTTTCCCATGCCAGTTCCTCGTTGACGGCTCTCTTCGCACTCTGATATTTTCCGCGAGACGCGCACTGGAGCGGCCATGCGGCGCTGGATTCCACTCGGCTCTTTGTTTCTCGGAATCCTGACCATCGGCTTCGGCCTCGCCGCGGCTGCAGGAGAGGCCGGAACCCTACCTGTGGGAAAGATCAACCCACTTACCGGACGTTTCGCGGCGCACGGCACCGCGCTGCATCGGGGAATCCAGGCCTGATCCGAGAAAAAACTTGAACCGCCATGAGGCCAAGGTCGCCAAGAATACGATGTTCCGATCTCTCCACCAAAGAACCCGAAAGCGCGCTCATGGGGCCTTCCGAAGTTCCGTTTGTTTCCCCCAATGAGCCCTTCTGGTCTTGGCGTTCCGGGTACCCAGCGCCAGCGCTGGGTGTCCTTGGCGGTTGGTAATTTCGGATTGGGGTCCAGCTGGCCGTGAAGGAAGCCAAGGCAGGCAGTGCGCTTCGCGTCAGCCTGGCAACCCGCGACTACGAGGGCAAGTCGGAGCGTGCCGTGGCGGCGGCCGAGGAACTCGTCACACGACTCCGCACCACGCTGGGAGCAGTGCCTGGGGCCGAGGTCCGGGTGATCTCCAAACACCAACATCAAGACGCAGGGCTGCCAGCGAGTCTGCTGGCCTACCTGCCGCGGTGGTTCAACCACATTGACCTGAAGGCCAACGCCGAGTTATATGTGAGGGTGCCTGCCCGGCTTGCCGGTCGGCTCGGGGGACGCCCCGAGTGATCCGCCATTTGTGGCGCGCATGCGCCTCAAGATTGCGTGGAGCGCATGTCGGAACGTCGACCCGCGAGGGGATTGCGTGGGCCTCGAGCTCCGATGGGAGAGATACGGGGAGCGTGCTGAGGGGGACGGATCAAATCCCTGACTGAGGGATCGTCATCCCACTGGACTCTTTCGGAAGGACAGGGTTTAATAGGCCACGCCTGGACAGCGGGCTAGAGCCGGGGCGAGCTGACGCCATGCCGGAGAAGAACGTGCCTGCGGAGCCTCTCTCGAGGATCGAGTCCCAGCGCCGCTTCATCCAACAACGCGCCAAGGAACTGCTGGAGCGCGTAGACCGGATGGACGACGAGGAATTGCGCTGGACGGTGCGAGTCTTCGCCGACTGCCTCTCGCCGGACCAGCGGAGCGCGAACCTGGGTGCCTACAGCGAACACTGGAGCGTGGACCAGCTCCGGCGCTTCGTCCCGACGTTCATCCAGCACTACACGGACCTGGCCCTGGAGGACCTGAAGGCCAAGGAGGGCAGTCAGGGTACCAGACTGGCAGATCTCACCGAGGAGGAACTCCAGAGCATGTCCCTGGCGGAGAAATGGCATCTCCTGGCAATGGATCCGAGAGGATTACGGCGCGATCAAGTCCGCCGGGAGCTGGCGCGGCTGTTCATGTGCAAGTCCTTCGACCTGTTCCACGACGCCGGCCTGTCCGAGGCCGCGGTGGAGTTCCCCGCGTACCACCGGGTGCGGGAGGCCCTGGAGAGGCAGCCCGACGCAATCGTGGACGACCTTGTGCAGATGGTTCTCCTGCGCGCCAGGCGCCTCGGTGAGGGGACGCCCCAAGAGGTGGAGGCCGCCCTGGCCGAGATCCGGGAGGCCATCGGCCGGGCGCTGGGGATCCTGGTCCCCGTGGATCAGCTCTTCGCGGGTCAGATGGTCAAGTTGCCGCTGGAGCTTCCCGATGAGATCCCCGAGGCCCCGTCACAGGTCCCGGAAGCGACCGTGGCTGGTGTGTCGACCGAGGGCCTGGCGACCGCATTCCTCGTCCTCACGGACCTCATGAGTCTGCAAGAGTGGGATGAATGCCTCCTCCCCCTCCGGCGCCGGTACCGATCGATGGCGGAGATTCCTCCCGAGGATCTCGGGACCCTGCTCCCGCGCCTGTTGCGGCGGATGGGGGACCGACGCATCACCGACTTTGCGGAACGCTACCGGTCCGGAAGGATGATGGCCGAGCGCAAGGTCGATCCGGGAGTATGGGAAATGCTCCCCTTCGCGGAGCGGCTGGCGATCCTGGAGCGCGACAACCGAACCATGGACATCGTCCAGGCTGCGCGGCACCTGGCCAAGATCTTCTTCAGCTTCCAGTACGAGATGCTCTTCGACGCCGGGTTCCACGTTGACCTGTTGCGATCGCCGCACTACCAGGAATTGGTGAACCGCCTGATCGACCGGTTTCCCGCCGAGCCTCACCGGGAGCCGGAGGGGCGACCCCTGGGCGAGCTGACCCAGACCGTCACCCGGATGATGCTCCAGCTCGAGACCATGCCGCCCGAGGCGCGGGCTGCGGGCCTGCAGGAGGTGCGCACCGTGATCGCCACGGCCCTGGGCCTCCCGGACGACCTCACCTATCCTGCCGGCAAGGAGGGGCGGGCCTGAACACTAATTGCGGAGTGCCGAATGCGGAATGGAGAATTCGAATGAACGACCTCCTGCTAGCGCGCATTGAGGACTGATCGTGCCCGTCGGCAAGCGTCGTCATCCCATGTACGAGGGCATCGCCCTCCTGGCCGATCCGATCTACGGCTATATCCAGTTCACCGTTCCGGTGGAGGGACAGGCCGATGAGCGGACAGAGAAGGACCTCATTGATACTCCGTGGCTCCAGCGTCTGCGCAAGATCCATCAACTCCAGTCCAGCTTCTGGGTCTTCCCCTCGGGAGAGCACAGCCGCTTTCAGCATTCGCTGGGGACGATGCACATGGCCGGCCGCTTCGCCGACCGGCTGTATCCCAGCCTGAAGCAGGTCTTCGGCCGCCACTGCCCGTCCCAGCCATACATCAAGGAGATCCTGCGCCTCACCGGCCTGCTGCACGACATCGGTCACGGTCCCTTCAGCCACTTCTTCGATCAGAACTTCCTGGAACCGTTCTACCGAACGACCCACGAGGGGATCGGCCAGCGCATCGTGGTGGAGAAGCTTGGCGACATCATCCGCGGGATCCGACGGAGTCCGGATGGGCTTTTCGAGAAGGACGAGGTGATCCGGCCCGAGCAGATCGCGTTCCTGATGCGCAAGCCCGAGCCAGCAACCGCGGACCAGATGCCCCGCTGGCTTCAGACCCTGCAGCCTGTCTTCTCCGGGATCTACACCGCCGACAACATGGACTACATCCAGCGGGACGCCTACATGACCGGCTTCTCCCTGGACATGGTGGACATCGACCGGCTGCTCTACTACACCTTCGTCACCGAAAAGGGCTTGACGCTGCACAAGTCCGGGTCGTCCACCCTGCGCCGCTTCGTCAACGCCCGCTTCACCATGTACGCCGACGTCTATTTCCACCGGACCAACCGGGCGGTGGACCTGCACATGCAGGAGATCTTCCAGGAGACGATCCGGCTCCTGTTCCCGTTCGACCCCCGGAAATCCTTGGACGCATACCTGGGCGTGAGCGACTGGTCGCTGCTGGAGGGGGTCCAGCAATGGGCCGGTGACGACGACCCGCGGAAACGCGCTCTAGCCGCCGAGTGGGCCAAGATCCTGAACCGCGAGGTCAAGTGGAAGATGGCCTACGACCACATGGAGACGATGGACGAGCCACGCGGGAAGAAGTTCTGGTCGGCCAAGGACCTGGAGGAGGCCATCCGGAAGCACCTGCCCGAACCGCTCCGCGGCATCGAATTCAAAGTGGACATGGCCCGGCAGGACCCCCGGCCGCTCAACCCCTGGACCGAGGAGACCAAGAAGATTCTGATCTACGACCCCGCCACCGGGAAGGCCTCGCCCTCGGCCGTGGCGGATCTGTTCCGCTACATTCCCGCCCAGGTGGCCCACTACCGTGTCTTCGCCCTGGATCACGCCCACGATACGGACCTAGCCAACGCCACCCAGGCCGCCCTGGCCGGTCAAAACCAGGAGGCCTTCAAGACCAACCTCTGAGCCGTCCTCACGCCTCTTTATCCACCCGCGCGACGTCGGCGGGCAGTACCGTTGCCGATTCGCAGGCAATCTTAGCCTGACGGCATTCACATACGCTACCTTGCCCCCGCGGCGGCCATTGACTCGCAGTGCATGTGGTACGAATCGAGCTGCCCTCTCCTCTGGAGCAAGATTTCGACGAGGCCCGTCCGAGTGGCCCCAAAGGCTCACTTGCCAAGAACCCCTGTGCGAGGGTATTCTTTATCGAGGCGACTCACGACAGCATGGAACGGGAGGATGTATGACTCGGGGAACTAGGGGAGGTAACTCAGGACAGGCATTTCTTTTCCCTCAACTTAGGACTCCAAAGGAAGCCTTCCGAGATATCCGGAACTACCTTGCAGGCCCGGAAGGTTGTCCATCCAGCCCTCGGCAATGGTAGCGATCAGGTCGCTGCAAATGCTAAGGCACTCCTCAAACGAGCACCAGCGCTGGTCGCCATCAAGCTGAGGGAACCAGCGAACCCTAACTTTCGTTGTTTCAATGGCCGGCAGCTTGACCAACTCGATCAAGAACACGTGCCGAAGAATGGCGTACCCTAACTTGCGGTAATCATTGCCGAGCTTTTGACGGATTCCCGGAAGGTGGGGCGCGAGACGGGGATGCCTCTCGACCAGCTGCCACACGCGATCGTAGAGCGCTCGCATGTTGAAACGTTCGACATCCACAATCCGTTCAATCGGCCGTTGCGCTATGATCCTTTCCCCTTATCAAGAGTCCGCTCAAACTGAGCGACGAAAGCAGGGAAAGGTACGTCAAGTGCGCGGCACCAAGCACGAAGTTCAATGATGTCGAGGCGCCGTTCTCCTCGCTCGCACTTGCTGACAAAAGATTGGGTGCTGGCCAGCCGCTCGGCAAGCTGGTCTTGGGTCAAGCCGGCGCGCCTCCTCGCACGGCGGAGTTGCCCAAGGAGCAGGACATAGTCCTTTGAAAAAAGTGACTTCTTCATGGGTCCCGGCCTTTGAACCGTGATGTTATAGTCGTTTTAAGAATAGTCCAAATCCGACTATCGGGGGAACGGAGTTGCGTGCCGAACGGTAGCGCGTAGAGTCGGTAGCGTCCCGTCATGGTTGCAGGTTGAGTTATTTGGCGCAGGGGGACGGACAAGCGGCTGGGACGTGGTAGGTCGTTTGTTGCGGCCGACGCATCCGGACAGAAACCCGTTGAATAGAATGGCAAGGGTCGGAAGCCCGGGTTATCATAACCGCCAGGCCCCGCTCAGCCGCAGCTGACCGAGTTACTGCCTAAGCAGGGATAGCACCCTCCACGGATCCTCAACTCAGCAATAGGCGAGCCTGCACCTCGACCAACCAATTGACGTCTATAGCGGGGAGAGAAGCAAAGGGGTGGTCGTCTTGTTGGCGTAAGAAGCCCCCAACCCTGATCAAGTGACATGTCGGTCACTCACGCGCGGGTAGTCTGCTCGCCTCCAGCGGCTTGTCCTCGGTCAGCACACCAGCGGGGATTCCTGATCTCCTTATCGGGCACATGTGGCGACGTTCCGGCACAGGGGTGATGACGGATCGTATGGAATGCCAACGTCGGCGTTGGTGGGAGCTTAGCCTTTGCCCAGGAGGTGGGCGTCGAGTTGGGATTGGGCCTCGCGGAGCGCGGCGTACGGAGTTCGCTTGTGGAGGTGCTCCTGGCGGTGGCCGCAGGCGGGACACAGCATGATGTGAACGGTCTCGAGGTAGAAGTGGCCGACACTGCGATTGGCCGGGTCGTCGACCAAACGGATTCGCTCGATGAGGTCCACGTAGCGGAAGGGCTGGTCCGCCCTCCGATACTTCAGGCACGAGAGACGGTCAGCGTGTTCGGTCATGCTCGCCTGGCGCCCCACCGCGACCCCAGCCTTTGAGGCCGACGTAGACGGCATCGGCCCCCTCATCGAGTAGGGCCCGGAGGGCCTCTGGACTTCCAGCAGGGGCCAGCAACGTGGCCACGTGCCCCTCCATCCGTTGTCAAGACGTGAACCCTTGTACCACCCATCGGGGCATCAGCAAGGGAAAACACCGTTTTCTGCATCCGTCTTGTTCGAAGAACAATCTCCCCTCGCCCTCTTTCCAAGGCGAGGAACAGATCATCCTGCGATGGACCAGACCGGTTCATCCCCCCGCGGTTCGCCGGAGAACTTCTCTCCGGACCGAGGGATGACCGGCCTGCGCTAGCCGTCTGAAAAGCGGTTTTACGATTGACATGTTCCGCTAGAATCCGCATCATACCCGGGCCTGTCAGGGACCTTCGGGGGAGGGTCGGAAACTTTCTCACCACATTCGGCGAGTACCTTGATCATCGGGTGATCCGCCTTTTCGGCTTCTCCCGTAACGACCCGCGACTTGCTGGGGAGGAGGAAGTTCTAGTGGCCGCGGAGAACCTCAAACAGGTCACGACGCCGCGCGCCCTGACGACGCGCGAAGAAGAAGCCAGCAAGGTAAAAGTCGTTTACGGCGTGCATGCTCTCGAGGCGAGCCTGGCCGGTCGGACCGTCCAGAGTGTCCGTGAGGCACTGGCCCAACCGCTGAACATCAGCCCCCATGCGGTGGCGTTGGTCAACGGCCAGGAGGTCGAGTCCGGCCACGTGCTCAGCCCGGGAGAAGTGCTGGAATTCGTTCGCTACGCCGGAGAGAAGGGAGGGGAACTTGATGAGACAACAGTAGACGACGTTTCGGATTTCAGGTGGAAGGATGATGCAAGGATGCCCCCTCCCCGGTCTTAGGTGAGAACCTCCCCAGGAATTTCATATCCCAGTCGTTGCGACATCTTCGCCCCTGCTTTTTTAACCAGGGGCACGAGTTCTTTCTGGATGCGCTCAGCAGAGAACCGCGAGACCGGGCCCGATAGCCCGACGCCTGCTACCACTTTGTGGGAATAGTCCCTCACCGGGGCCGCCACACAGCAGACCCCTTCTTCCAGCTCCTCGTTGTCCACGGCGAATCCTTGGCGGGCTACCTCAGCGAGGTGCTCGAGCAGCCGGTCGAGGTCGGTGATCGTGTTCGCGGTGAGCCGCCGCAGGGGGTGGTCTCTGAAAAGCTCGCGCAGCCGGTCTTGCGATTCGAAGGCAATCTGGATCTTCCCCGACGCCGTGCAGTAGGCGGGAAGCCGATGGCCGAGGCGCGGAATCACGCGAACGGTGTGGCTGGTCTCGTGCATCAGGACATACACCACATCCGTGCGCTCGGTCACGGCCAGGTAGGCGGTCTCATTGCACTTGCCGACCAGCTCTTCCAAAATGGGGCGCGCTTGGCGTCGAAGCCCCAGGTGATGAAGGAAGACGCTGGCCACTTCGAAAATCTTTATGCCCAGCCGGTAGTTGCCTGTCTTCTTGTCTTGCTCGATGTAGCCACGGGTTTCCAATGTGGCCAGAAGGCGGAAAACATTGTTCTTGTGCAGATTGAGCTTGTGAGAGAGCTCGGTGACTCCCAGCTCTTCCTCGTTGTAGGTGAACGCTTCGAGAATATCCAGGGCGCGGTCAACCGACTGGACCACGTACTCTGACTTTTCCTTGCGGCGGTGCTCCATCTGGGCGCCCCGTGGTGGGAAAAACTGAAGCCTCCCCGGCTCATCCTGTGAGGACTTGCCCAGATGAGCCACGGGGTAGGCAGATGGTGACCAGAAAGCCAGGAAAATTCCGCCGGTTCGGACAGCTGGTGGAGGTTTATAAAATATCGTTCTAGTACTGTCAAGCCAAAAATGCCTGTTCCGATATCATTTCGAAATTCAGTGCAAATCGATGCGGGGACTGCGGGCGGTCCATGGCGAAGACGGATACCTGCGGACTGATATAGTCAATGGATTCGAATACTTAAAGCATTATCGGCCAGGTGCCACAGCCTCAGTGTCACCCGTGTGCCACAGCCTGGATGTCAGGTATGTTTTCGGACCCAGCCGTTACAAAGGCATCGGCACCGACGATCTTGGCAGACAACCCCTTTCGGTAAAGCGGCTT
>Ga0315285_10000925_pt1 | contig 30589 bp, 45 predicted proteins | sample YL17G09_36_MG_FD_203698 | JGI IMG/M metagenome (GOLD analysis project Ga0315285, IMG submission 203698) | Sediment microbial communities from Yellowstone Lake, YNP, Wyoming, USA - YL17G09_36 | ecosystem: Environmental > Aquatic > Freshwater > Lake > Sediment | place: USA: Wyoming | collected...
CACGCTATATCAACAATTTTTTCTCTTTTCTCTATCCTTTTAACTAATTCACGACGTTCTTCTGCCCTTTTAGCTGATTCAAGTTTCAATTCTTCATATTTGTCCATATAAAATTACCTTTTTATTTACTTAATTCAATCGCTATTTCGTTCTCTATTTGTTTTTTAAGTTGTTCTTGGGTTATGCTTTTAAACATTTCAACGGTTACTCTTGTGGAAATTTCATAGCATAACTTAAAATAATCTCGCTCCGTACTTACCTCTTGCAGATTCTTTTTCCATACTCTCTCAATTTCAGCCTTTAAAGCAACATTTTCATCAAGAAGTTTTTCATATTTTTCTGTAAGTCTTTGATATCTATCCATTTTATTCTCTCCTCTTTCAGTATAATATAATTATATCACATAATTATACTTTTGTCAAGGAGGAAAATAGAGCAGAGTGGGAGTCCCGGCATCCCGACTAACCCGTACAAAGGGCTTATTTTTCCTGTTAAACTAACCCTGCATTTATAAGTTTTGATTGTCCCTAACGAATCCCGCCTTTTCCACGTTAGATTACCGCACCTATCGCCCAAATACGACAGAGTAGGGTTGACACTATACGGTAGTTTTCAATTTATGTATGCGTATCTGTTAAACTAGCACAATCAAAAAAACCAAAGCTTACTCCCAAGAGCTTCGTGATGAATTCGAATCATCATTTGCTTTTTACGAAAAAGCTGTGCTACCATTGCACCAACAAAGCATTTTATTGTGTGTCCTTCCTGTAGGTTACATTAGCTAGAGTTTCTAAAACACTGACACACAAGAGCGTCTAGTCAGATTCGAACTGACACAATATGGTTGGAAGCCACTCATGCTACCGTTAACACCATAGACGCATTTTTAATCAATTTGAGCGAGCAAAGAGGCTCGGACTCTCGACCTTTTCTTTGGCAAAGAAATGTTCTACCAACTGAACTATACTCGCATTTTTTATGGAAAATATACAACAGCAAAATTATTTTGTATTAACAAATCGTTTAATGTTGGTGCTATAAAATCAGAAGTTGGGTAAATCTTGACAAGATAACGCCCATATTTGTCTTGTAATGGTTTTTCTGATTGTATGTATGCACTATTAGGAATTGTTTGACCAGAAAACCAATTAGTTACAAAACTGGTGGCTTCTTTATATCCCGGTTTTCCTCTTTCCGGAGTATTTATTCCGTAAAGGCGAAATCTATCACGCACAATTATGTGAAAGCCTAAATCTACATCTAAATCAACTGTATCTCCATCAACCGCACGTACAAATTTAACTGAATAATGATACATATTTAAATTCTCCTTTATATCTTTTGATTCATCCATTTTATATCGTTTTCTGTTTCGGGTATTGCACCTGTCTCATATGCCATGCGTTGATATTGATAAACAATAGGGCATACATCGCATTTTATTCCATCTATTTCTCCATATCCACCATTACAAGAATTATTCCCGCATTTAGGACAGCGAATAAAAGCTTTTTCGCACATTTCACACCAACCCCATGTTAGTTTCATATTTTACCTTTTGTCTGAGCTATTTTTTGGGTCAAATGAACTATTTTCTGGTTTATAGGTTAACCATAACCCGCATTCTGTGTTTAAGATTATCATCTGTCTATGCAGTAACCCGAACCTTATGTGACGAGCAGCCAACTGGTTCTGTTTACCTTGCATCAAGTGGTGGTTATCTCTTTTCACCCTTACCTTTCGGCAGGAATAGTCTCTGTGACCCGTTACTATTACGCAAAGTTACCTCTGCCTAGCGTTTTCCTAGCACCTTGCCCTATGATGTGCGGAGTTTCCTCATTTCTGCGATAATCTGATTAACCTATTCGTATCTATATTCTCTTCCGTTTCCTCTATTGCCACCGCCGTAATTTTTAGTAAGAGAATGACAACCGGGGCATAAAACCTGCAAATTTTCTTTTTTATTATTTTTGTAGTTTCCGTCTTTGTGATGAACGCAAACAGGACAAATTTTTGTTCTAGGATTTATTTTGTTCCATCCACATTCTTCACATGTATAACTGGCTTCTTTTAATAAATAATCCCTTATAATATTGGAAAGCCATTTTCCACTAGGGGTTAATCCATCCCATTCTCCATTTAACCACTTTTTAATTGCATCCGAATTTTTATACAAATATAGACAAGTTCTAGAACAATATATTTGACCTTTATATCCTACACATTGCTTTCCACAATTTTTACAATATCTTTTTTCATAACGAATTGGATTATTTTTTGTTGCACAGCACGAGTGGGAACAATAATCATTTATATTTCTGACCTCAAAGTTAATTGGTTTTCCACAAACGGGGCATTTTTTAGGATTTTTATAATATAATTCTCTTCTTTTTAGTGCTTTTTGTTTGAGAGTTTTTTGTCCTCTTTCTCTTGCTTCGTCAACTTTTTGTTTGCTTTCTACTGATATGTACATAATTTTTATCTCTGTTACTCTGATAAAATTAGAAAGGGAAGTGCAGAGTTCACTTTTCAAACAGGTAATTAGGCTGTTCTATCCCTTTCTATTAAGCAGAATGTGAGACTCGGACTCACGCCTTTTCTATACCAAAGAAAAATTCTTCCTCTAAACTAATCCTGCGTTGCTTCTACTAACAATTTATTTACTTTTAAGATTGCATTAAAAGCGATATTCCATATTCTCTTCTCGTTCTCTGTAACGGGCATTGGACTTCTCCATATTTCTTCTAATGCGTCTACTGCAATTTCCAATCTTTTATTAACATTGGCATCATGTTTATCGAGTGCATCAAAATGTTTTCTTACATATGTAGATGTATCATCAAAAGGATTCCACATTTATATCTCTCCCGAAACAAATTTTTTCCAGTAACCCCTTTGAGCTAATTTGCTTCCAATTTCTAATGCCCTTCGGGGTTCGATTCCATGCCAACCATCCACATGCGGTATAAATACTTTGATGTTATATTTGATAAAAACATGAGGGCATTTTCTACATATAAATATATCTTCTTCTCTAGTAGTTAATTTCCCTTTATTTTTACCAGATAAACATCTTCCTAAAACATAAATACTTCCGTTATATACATCTTGCCCTGTTCTTAAAGCACATGCTATTGCGTCTTGTTCAGCATGTATTGCATAATCAACATGCGATATTAATTCTCTATCTTCTTTGGTTGATAGTCTGTTTCTTCCACTACCAATTATTTTTCCATACCTGTTTACTAAAACAGCGCCAAAACCAACTTCTGTTTTACATAGTGTGGCATAACCTAAACATATTTGTGCATACTCGTCATTATAATAATTATACATATCAAATCTTATAATACTTTTTATAATATCTCTGTGCTTCTCTGCCACCATTACCACAAATCATGCAATCACAACCATCGGGATGATTTGTTGCATCGTTATTTTTTAATACTTCTATAAGAGCTTGCTTGTGAGTATAATATTTCTTATCATTTGGGTCATTACTTTTACATCTATGGCAAAGTTCACAATAATAAAAATCTCCACCAAATTCGTTCATCCACGCCCATTCATGTTGATTTTTGTGTTTCTTTTTTATCTCATCCATGAGTATATTATACCACATTTTTCGCTATTTGTCAAGTCCTCCCGGCTGGATTCGAACCAGCAAAATTATCCTCTTAGGGGATACGCATAAGCCAATTCTGCTACGAGAGGTCGAGTGCTTTTCCGGAATTTCGAAATCCGCTCTTTGGTTCGAGAAACCAATGTACTAGCCTCTATACTAGAAAAGCATAATGCTCTGCCGGGGAGTAGAACCCCGTTTCACTCTTAGAAACAGAGCACGGATGAAAGCGGCGAGTCTCGAAATCGCATTCTCTGATAGAAAGTCAGAAGTACTTCCTTTATACGACGCTTCCGTGTTTTTCTTTTTCAAGAGCCAAATAATATATCCACAAGGGTCTTTTGCTCTTGCTTTCTTTTTGATTTAGCCAAGTAGAAGTAACTTGTCTTATTGGTTGATATCCTATCGCTCTCCAAAAGAAATTGCTTTCTAAATCAAAAGCAACACGGCAACTTATTCCCACACAATTGCTTTTTATAGCTTCTTCTCGTACAGCGGTTTCTAACATGCTGGCTCTATACCAGCGACGGGCATCTTCTTGTACTACGATTTGTTGAATTCTTGCTACAATCTCATGAAATGTTGCATAACAAAAACCAGTTAAATCATTATTGTCTTCTACTACATTTATTCTTACATATTCAAATCTTTTTCTAACACCGTCAGATGTTTTAGATAAAACAGATGTATAAGAATTTTTAGGAATAAACCCTAAAGCATGACTTTCTCTTTTACGTAGAGAATCTATATAATTCCAATCTTCTATTTTCCCCGGTCTTAAAATAGTTTCTATAACGGGCTTCATAATTTCTCCTAGTAGGGATAACTGGTTTCGAACCTGCAAACAAAAATTTTTGAAATTTTTAGGTATGCCAATTCCCTTCATATCTGGATAGTGCCGACTGTCTGAGTCGCACAGACGCTTTCCACTTTTCAGGCGGACGCACGATAACTACCTATGCAAAATCGGCAATAAGGGCAACGTGAGGATTTGAACCCCGTCTCTCGTATCGTACCGTGTACTTATCGAGGCTTTACTGTAAGCTAACGTTGCTATCAAGTAAGGCACTCAGACAACAAAACACTTGCCAGAAATAAGTTGTCTCTCGGTGTGTATTTCTATGAGTCTGCAAGCACGTCTGCCTTCTCATTCTCATTTACTTGAAGGCAGTGGAAGTTGGTTCTGCCCCAACGCCTCAGGTTTTGGAGACCCGCCGACTACTGTTATCCTATTCCACTATATTTTTTTCTTCAGCGGTCATACGGAGAATCGAACTCCGACCCTATGTTAGACAGACAAATATACTTGCCGTTATACGATATGACCATAGTACTCCATGTCGGTACTGCCCCGACTTCTGAGGTTTAAAAGACCTCTGCATCACGATTAATGCTTATGGAGCATATTAATTACAACTTTGTTTACGAGTTTTCCGTTTCATACGTACCTCCTTATTTTTTAGATTTTTCTCGGTTACACCTTCCGGGTTAGCGTCCCTTTTCCTGTGAGCGGTGTGGTTCACCTACTCGAACCTCCTAGTCTCACTTGTTGGTTGGCTGGCAAGGATAACATTCAGTCGTCACCTACAGTTGCCTTACATGCAAGTTTAGCCTTGCGCCAACTTCGTCGCTAATGATTTTTGTGGACGTGTCGATAATCGAAATCGAGTCCTTAAGTCTTTGGTTCAGGGAGGTCACTCTGGCGAGTGCTACCTATTTCAAGTCTGGTAGTGTGACCTTCTCCTTCTAAGGGGGAGTCCCCTTTGGGGTGGACAGGTAAACCCGCCATCCTCCACCATCCGTTTTAAGGTTAAACGGAAACCGTTGCCCGGTTCGGGATTTTACTCCACGCTGTCCGGTCCACCATCTACTTTAAAGTTGAAGTAGAAACTTTAGCCCATCAAACAAGATGTCAGTCTCATCCGGGAGGTCCACTCATTCTATTTATAGAGGAATGAGCACTCTCCTGTTTTATAGATAAGCAGGAACTTTAACTGGAACGCTGAACAATTGTTCAGCTAAAGACTTTGTTGAGACACCTCCGAAGAGAGCGTCGGCAAGAGAGTTTTGTGTGTTTGCAGTTAGTTTTGTGCCAGAACCTTTAGCTTCGCTACCTAAGTCGAAAGCCTTTCACGCCCATGAAAAGAAGGCTTCGGAGACGCTTGGCGACTCCCTATCCTTCTTAGTACTCCTGATTGGATTCGAACCAACATTGTTACGCTTTAAGAGAGCGCTGCCATCACCGTTAGGCGACAGGAGTATGGGTTATATTCAATTATTAAAGTGCAATTTCTACGTACTAGCTGATGCGGGTGGATTCGGACCACCAACCCTCGCTTTAACAGAGCGCCGCTCCGCCGTTGAGCTACGCACCAATATTTCTCAATCTTTATATATTATATCACACTTTTCTTTTTTTGTCAAGAGGCAATTTTTAATGCTTTAAATCTATATGAACCCCGGCGCTTCTCAACCCGGAAGTTAAACGCATAATGGTTTCCTCTTCAAGCCCAAGACTCAACTCCACATCTACAGAATGAATAACTTCATGCAGAATTGAACCATCAAATCGCTCTTTAGATATATCATCTCTTATATAAATCTCATTCTTTGAATTGGCAATAACTGCATAATAACTTTCATTTCTATCATTTAATCTTTTATGCTTCTTGGGAAGTTTAAAGACTTTATATTTCATTCCTAATACTTTTATAGCTTTTATTTTTTTACTCATTTTTATTCCTTTTTGGCAAGGGTAATTCTTCTTTTACAAATTTTCTGTATTCTCTTGTAGCATCATATGATTTTGCAAAAATAGTTGTTGCTATTTTATGTAATTTGGGTTCATATTTCTCTAGAATATCTAATTCTTCGTTCAATTTACGCCCGAAGGGACAACCAATACAGCCTGTCCTAGACATACCATAAACTTCATAACAATCACTCAATTTTATATTGTTTTCTTTTATAAATCTTGCCTTGTCCTCATTTGACCACCAAAAAAGCGGAAAGTACATTGCATAAGGACTATATTTTTCAGGCAAGTAACAATTTACAATTTTTGTTGCTCTCCTGCCACCCTCCGCTTTACGTATACCTGTTATAACAAGGTCAATATCATGCTCTTTAGAATAATCCTTCATAACATCTTTTTTAGTAAAATCACAACATTTTACAGATGTTTTAAAAGGCAAACCATCATTTTCAATTAAAAACTCTTTTAAACCCCTGTTACGGCTGATATTGAATTTATCGGTTGGACCATTCCAATTTGCCCACCAAGACAACGCACCTTTAGCTCTCGGGTATAGAACAATTAATTCTTCATAAGTTTTATTGCCATCTTCTTTAAACTTGAAATTATTTCTCTGTAATCTGTGAAGTAATTCACTAGCATTTTTGGAAATAAAGGGGAACCCGTAGTTTTTTAAGGCATATGGGATTCGGTGCTTTCCAAAAGCCTCCTCAATCTCAAAACCTTCGCTACGCATATATTCGATGTGGTCTAAAGTAGCTTTATATTCTATGCCTGTATTATAGAAAACTCCTTTTATATTATATCCTAAATTTTTATTAAGTAGCCACATCATACAATCACTGTCACTCCCTCCTGAATAGGCTATGCGGATATTTTTTCCTTTGTGAAGTTCTTCTATAACAGACCGAGCCTTTGCCTCTGTGTCTAAAATTTTAAGACTATAGGGGAGTGATGCTTTATAACTTAAAGATAATTCCTCTTCCAATATTATTTTCCTTTCGATTATTAAAGTGCTGAAATAACCATTAAAAATTATTAATAATTAAATTCGTAAATTCTCTTGACCCATGCATAAAAATCTACAATATCCATTGTGTTTTTAGCGTGATTACAAATAGAACAACAGGGAACTACATTTCCTTTAATATATCCTTTTTTATTATCTATTCTATCAATACCGCTATAAGTAAAATCCCCATGATTGTTAAAACCCTTTTTTAAATTATGTGGTTCCAAACCGCAATAAAAACACTTCTTTGACACTATTTCAAAAAATTCTTCTTTGGATAATTCAAAAGCAATATTCCTCTTTTTTGCCCCGCAACTATAATGTCTGTATTTAACATTTTGGGCTGCTTCTCCGTATGGCTTAGAAAATCTTTCTTTCGCTCTTTCTCTGTTATAACAACCACAAGACTTAGTATTTCCGTTTATTAAACAATCACTACGAACAATTTTTTTACTTCCACAATCACATTGGCATAACCAATATACAGTAATTCCCTTACGCTTTATATGTTCTGGTTTTTTACTTCTTTCTATTACTAACAATCTGTTAAATTTTTTTCCAGTTAAATCTATAAATTTACCCATTCTTTCTCCCTCAGAGTTCTCCAAGATAATTTTGAGTGGAAGGATGTGGAGTACATCTTTTCGGGAGCTACCCTATCCACTCAATTATTAAATATATAAGAGCGCCTACAGAGATTTGCACTCTGATAGAGTGGTTCGAAGCCACCAAGTTTATCTGTTAGCTTATAGGCGCATATAAAACCAGTAATCCCCATAAAGAGACCGTTATATCTACAAATGGAGTCAGGGGCGACTTTGTAGCAGACTCTCTTGTATTTACTGATTTTAAGTGGACGATACGAGATTCGAACTCGTAACTTCTCCATGCCATAGAGATGTTTTCCCGATTAGATACTAATCGCCCAAAGGCGGAATTGCGGGGATTCGAACCCCGACACCCCTTGCGGGATGGATAGTTTAGCAAACTATTGTGATAAACCGTTACACCACAATTCCAAAAGGCGGAATAAGTAGGAGTTGAACCTACACACCCCTGTAAGGGTGGACGGTTTTCGAAACCGTTGCGATTCCAGTTACGCCATTATTCCATTGAGGAACGGATGAGACTTGAACTCATACACCCTTTCGGATGGATATCTTTCCAAGATATTGCGCTACCAATTACGCCACCATTCCATAAGAGGAAGATGATGGTAACGCTCCATCGTCTTTTCAGACGGGCGTGGGTTCAAAGCACGTTGAAAACTATTTTCCCCATCTTCCATTTATTTATATTCTGTTTCCATTCCGTTATCTTCAAGAATCTGCACCAATATTAACGGGTCATCACCAGTACTATTGGCAACAAGTTCATATATCTGTTTGGCATCTTCCAGTTTATATATTCCATCATCATTGTCATATACAGACGCAGACATTAAATCAGAGTAATTAACTGTACGCCAACCGTCGATTGGTCCTTCATACATCATTATTAAATAACGTTTTCTCATTGTTTCTTTCCCCATACAAGGCTGTATATAATAGTTCCGATACAAATTCCAGAAATTAGTATTGATATATATTTCCAAATACTATCGGGAATAAAGACCGCTAATAAAAACATATTACAAACAAAAGCCGTCCCATATAAAAACAATGTTGAATTATCTATTTTTCTCATTTTTCTCTCCTAGTGCGCCTGACAGGAGTCGAACCTGCATGAAGATAGTGTGTAGAACTATTGCTTAACCATTAAGCTACAGGCGTATAAGTGCTCTTTGCTAGACTCGAACTAGCGACTTCCTCCTTGTCGTGGAGGCTATCTGACCGCTGATATAAAAGAGCAAAATTTTAAAACCCCGGCAGGAATTCGACACCTGCGTTTCTAAATCGTAACTTATTCGTACAATTAGTGTTTTGCCGTGAAACTACGGGGTATGAAAGCATTGGCAATGTGGTAATACTTTATCCTTTTGTCAAGAGACAATTTGTAAAATATCTTCAATATTTTCTATTGCTTCTTTAATAATTTCTATTTTTCTCAAATCAATCTCTATATAAACTCCGTTTTCTTTGGCAAATTTCTTTTTTAATTTATCTCTACTTTTTTGATATTGAAATTCTTGTTCAGGTGTTGTATTATTTCTTTTTGCCATTCTTTTATGCCAACGATGAATATTGTAATGTTGCTCTCCATTAATTTCGACATATATACCGCTAATCTTTGGGTTCTCGCCTTTTGGAATATAAATATCATAACGCAACCAGTTTCTCGTATTTGGATTTTTTAGAATCTTATATTCTGTTTCGGCATTATATTCTTTTACAAAATATTTTTTTATTTCGGATGCAATAAATGATTCAGAAAGACAACCGCAAGACTGTGTACGACTATTTATTAAACTTTGAGACCTAATCTCAACTTTATTTCCACAATCACAAATACAATACCAAATAACCTGTTGTGTTTTTGTTCTTCCTGCTTGAGATATTACTATTAGTCTTCCGAACCTTTGTCCGGTCAAATCTTTTATAAGCCTTTTGCTTGATTTTTCTCTTGCATAACAACCACAAGAAACCGTTAATCCTCTAATCAAACTTGACGATACTATAATCTTTTCGTTTCCACAATCACACTTACACAACCAATACGTGCGTCTATCTTTTATATCGAGATTAAGTTTTTCTACTTTTTTTGTAACTAACAATCTTCCAAATCTTTGTCCTATCAAATCAATAATTTTTCTCACAATATCACCTCCTACAGTAACTCCTAATTATTTTCGCTCACGGAAGGCGTTTAGGATTACGCTTTTCGTGTTGCAATCACTATCCGTGAGCATAGTGGAGCTTGAGAGTATCGCGCTCTCTTTTTTTCTTTGCAAAAGAAATGTAATACCTTCTATACTAAAGCCCCAATTATTTAGGTTGTCAAGACTCGAACTTGATTGTTAGCATCCGCCAGATTTTAAGTCAGAATCGAACTGACCAGCAGCCTTCGCCCGGTGTCCCACCACCCGCAACCTATTTTGTTAATGTGCTGTTATCGCTGAACAAATCGACAATAATAAAAGAAATACTACCGGTGCTATTACTATTGTGCTCAAACCGCTACAGCCATTTCCTTGCTCTGTATTCCCCTCGTCCCCAAGCAAAACCATAAAGGGTAAAAAATATTTCTTATTCATACTCTATATTATACCACACTTTCTTGTTTTTGTCAAGGGGCAATTTACCATGTATTACCTAGTTTTCTGAGTTGCTAAAAACATATTTACACTGGCAACTGGTGCTTTATAACTTTTGCCATTACTTCCCTTTAACAATACAGCGTACTTTGGCTTTTTTGGGTCAAGGTCACAAACAGTATAAGTAACACCGTTGCTGGTATACTTATCTCCAATATTTCCTTTAAAGCCAAGTAATTCTTTCATCCAACCGAAGGTCTTTGTATCTACTTCTTTTTCTCCGCTTTCACCAACTTTTGTTGCGGTTAATTTGGTGTGGAATTCAATATCGCTGTAGCTAATGCTATGCAACTCTAATTTAACTCCATACTTTTTTTCTAGTCCCTTTACAGCTTCTCCAAAATCCTTACGAAACAAATTCAATTCAGTTTTTTGAAACATGTTTTTCTCTCCTTTTTTGATATAATATAATTATACCACACGTTGAGAGATTTGTCAAGGTGCAATTTGTTTATTTTTTATTTGCTGCATCATATGCTGTTCTGTGATTTTCAAATCTTGCTTTGTATTCGTTCCACGCATCATCTATTGCTTTTATCCTAGGTTCCATATCAAGAGGATGGTAAAAGTGGTCAGGTAATCCCTTTATTCTTTTTATTAAAATATCAATCAATTCATCATTCTGAACATTCATATCTGTAATTATGTTATTCATTTTTTATCCTTTTTATTGTCGGGGTCTGCCTATTTCTATAAATGCAGATATTAAGCATATAAACACAAATATCCACAAAGTAATAGGATAATATTTAAATAAAAGCGCCATTATAGCGGCACATACTACAAAAGGCAATAAAATTATCATCCCAACCACCACATCTCTTAATGCATCAAGTAGATTTTTCATTATTGTTTTCTTTTTTCTTGTTGTCTGTGGCATAAAAACCTTTTGCTTTATAAATCACACTAATATTTCCATATATCTTATTTACATTTTCGCTTCGGCAACAAGGGCAAGCGGGGTGACACCCAAACAGTGTAGAGTAAGAACCCGATATACTGAATATTGTTTCACAGGTTTTACAACGATAATCATATGTTGCCATTATTTTTTATAACCTTCTCTTCTTAATCCTTCTTTAAGATTTTCTTCTAAGAGCTTTTCTGTTTTATCATCTTCACAATTAAAAATATCTCCTTCAAAACCAGCGAAACTATAGAGAAGTTGCCCGAGACGTAAATCCGGGTTTCTTCGCCAAATAACAGCAATCAAATTTAAAATTCTATCGATTCTTTCGGGGTCGCGCATATAAACTCCTTATTCTATATTTAAAGTCATTAGTGCAGCACGACAAATAGCAAGAGCCATATCATCGCATTGCTCTAAGCCACTTATATCACTACCGTTCTCAAGATATACACTGCATCTACTCCCAAGGCGTTTTATCTCAATGTAATCAAATTTATGTGTAATTTCCCACGCTGAATAAAATTTACTTGAATAATAAGGACAGCGAAAACAAAGTTCATCGTCACTATCTCTCGTATCAGTTCTCCAATAATCGATATTTTCTGGAATATCAAAGCCCGTTGGGTCGCCATACCACAACTCTAACCCCATTATTTTCTCGGCTATTAATTTATCCATCTCACGTCCTGCTGGCATATTTAAGATTTCGCTATGAGTTAAAATGTCCATTTTATATATTTTCAAACAATTCTCTATACTTTTTTAGATATCTTTTTGATTGTTCCATTGTCATGAACCAATGGGTCTGACTTTGAATTTCAAAAAATACTCCATCACATATTTGACACCTGCGTTCTATTGATAAATCTATCCCCTCTTTGCTAGGAAAAAAATAAGCATTGTTTCCACATTTGATACAAATAAGAGCGAACCCTTTTGTTTCTGATTCAAAATCTTTCATTTTATTCTCTTAACCTCACTTCTTCTTTTTTATCCCAAACTCGAATTTATCTCCTTTTATGGAAACTTTAAAGTAGCCCCAAACTCACCACCTACGGGATAGGGGTCATCCATCAATTTTTCATATAGAGGAAGGGTTACTTTTTCTACATTTTTATATGAACTCTGACTTTCGGCAAATTCATATCCGATTGTCTCGGCAATCTCTTTATACTTGGGATATTCATCAATCATCTTTTCCAATGATTCTTCCCAACCTCTGTATCCGTTTTCTGTCATAAGACCATAATCGTGAAACTCATCATAAGTTATATAATTCGTGGCAATAAAAGGTACTTTCACAGCCAAGTATTCCAATGCCTTAATCCAACTACGTCTCTTATCATATTCCCCATCCAAAGGGCATAAACCAATATCTAATGTTTTCAATAAAGGTGTCCATTGCTCTTTGGGCACAAAAGGCTGAAATATCTTATTTTTAACATCTAATAAATCAAAAACCCGTTTATCTCCACTAATAAGCACCTTTACTTCCGGATGTCTTCTGGCAACTTTTCTTAAACCCTGTACAACTCCACTGTCATTAAAGCTGGCAAAATGAGACATACTACCACACCACCCAATCCAAATCTCTTCTTTCGGGTGGGGGTAAAGAGGTTCAACATTCAAATATTTATCCATATCCAGAAAATTATGGACAAAATAAGTATTGTTATACTTAGACCAATCTTTTGCCAAATTTTCAGAAGGAACCTGAACCCCTTTTACCATTTGTAAACCCCATTTGAATTGCTCAATGGGCTTGGGTCGCATATAAGCTTTGCCTTCTTTTCCTTCTTGGTCTTTATAGCTTATTTCTCCATGTGTCCAGAAATTATAAGAGATGTTTTGTGGATGCATAATATCATAAGCATCATCAAAAATTGCTGCAATAGATTTATCCCTTGCTTTCCAGTATTGCATTACAGTCAAGGTATCTCCAAAATAATTTCTTTCCACTACAATAATATCGGCTTCATTAACTATTTTCTGAGTTTCCTGTGAGTTTTGTACAAAATCATTGATATACATTGTATTTGCGATGTGTTTTCCGGTTTTGTTAATGGCTTTCGCGGGGATAATGCAGTTCCCGTTATTTGTTACTTGTTTTTCAACAAGGATAAGTCATTTCTGCTTATCTCTGCAATTTCTTTTGTTATATTTGCAGACCAGACTATACCATAATCCGTTCTGGATTCTCGTTGGTAGTCGTTAGGACCCTCTTCCGAGTGTCTCGGGATTGTCCGCTTCCGGAGTTTCCCCGATATTCCGAGTTTGCTTTACACATTCCTGTATAAAGGAGCTAGTTTCCTGACTCTGAACAATTACTTTTTCTCACCACTCTTGAGGAGAATCGGCGTAAACATATAATACATTCATATTATTGTATGTCTCCGTTTTGTCCGATGCCCCTACAAGAGTGGTGAGCACCTCCTATTTTAATCATATTCTATTCCTTCCATTTTTTGTTTTTTATTATATTATTTATTTGAGAATTACTAATATTAAAAATTTTAGATAACTCTATTTGGGTATAATTATCTTTTTCTTTCCTAATCCAATGTACTTGTCCCCAATTAAGTTTTGCTCTTCCGTTTTTTTCACCAGTGTTAACTCCTGTTTTGGTTTTCAAAATCTTATGGGCATGAATTGAATTTTCTTTATGCGTGACCAATTCCAAATTATTTAAATCATTGTTTAATTTATTTCCGTCTTTATGGTTTACCTCCATTCCATCGGGTATTTTCCCTATATTTTCTTCCCAAAGTATTCTATGTAATAATTTTCCTCCCACTTTGTAATATCCAGAATTAGTGATTGTTAAATCTCTTCCGTTTGGGTTTTTTATATATTTTGTTTTTAATTTGCGTATAAAGCCTTTTTTATATATATTATATAAACCGTTTTTGTAAATAAAAAAGTTCTCATATCTTAAAAATTCGAAAGATTCGCAAAACAATAAAACTTTAAATTCGAGATTAACCTCTCCGCATTCATTGTATGCGTTTTGTAAATAAGAGTTCCAATGCTTATTTTTTCTCAACCATTTAAATTGTTCATATTTCCTTTTTCTCAAATTAACAGATTTCCCGTAATAAATTTCGTTTGTTATTTTATTTAATATACAATAAATACCACTCAATTTACTCATTTTACCTCCTGTTGTAATTCCTGAAATTTAATTGGCGGAAGACATTCAGGAAAATGCTTTTCGGGAGCGACCCTATCCGCCAATTTTTAATTACAATCCGTAATCATCCGGATTTATTCCTCTTTGCTTTAGCATATTGTTTTGATGCTCTATTACCCAATTTAAATTTTTAGCTGTATGCCTCCATTTTTTATATATTTTGGCTTGGTCAATAGCGAAATTTCGTCTACCTGTCATTTGAGAATTATCGGTTCTAAAACTACACATTGCATCAATTATTTTGGTTTCATGAAAAGGATAAACTCTAGACATCGCAATAGAGTGTGACCAATCTTCACCCGCCTTCAGTTCGGTATCAAAAAGACCCCCTGCTTCCATTGCTTTTCTGCTATACATTATTCCATTACAAGGTGCAATATTTTGAATCAATATTAGGTCTTGGTCGTAATAACAATCCCAATAAAGTTTTTCTCCAACATATACATAACTATTTTCCTTTTTCTCAAAATAACACTGTAATACCCTTGAATAAACAATTTCTGCATTTAATTTTTTAGCTCTCCATATACGAAATTCAATTGTTTCTGGAAACAACTGGTCATCATCATCCAACATAATAAACCAATCACCAGATGCTTTTTCGGTAGCCACATTTCTAGTTCCGGCTAAATCTAAATTAACAGAATTTTCATAATATTTTATTCTATTATCTTTAAATTCATCGACAACATTTTCTACATTAATCCCCGCATCATTTACTACAATACACTCCCAATTCTCATATGTTTGTGCAACCAATGAACCAAGAGTTATTTTTAACCAATCTGGTCTATTAAATGTCGGGGTTAAAATACTAACTAAATCATTTTTAATTGGATATCTAATTCTAGGCATTTATTATTATATCACACTTTCCTTATTTTGTCAAGGGGGAATTTTCTCCTTGCGGAGCCAAGGGTACAAAATTTTCATTGTATCTTCTTTCCAAATATTCACTGTATTTAATTTCTCCGCCCTCTATGTCACTAAAAGAATCTCTCTGAATTGCCAACATTGGTACAGAAATATAACAATTATGATTTGGAATAACAGTATCCGCATAAATCATATCTATTGGTCTATCGATATGGGTAAGGTCAATATACTTTAATAAATCACGGACAAATTTTTTATTTACCCCGTAGGCAACAGTGCTCTGGCAATGAGTGAGTTTGGCTAGATGAGGAGAAACCTGATGAAATGGTTTTAATATATTTCCTCCAATATAAAGCATATCCCAATCTTTTTTTTCGAGTTCTTGGCAAGTATCGTTTAAATTTTTATAAATTATATAGTTTTCTCCTCCGATGAAGAAAATATCATCTTCAAATATAAACACGTTTGTATTTAAAAGAGCGGCGGCATTAAGAATTTCATAATGACTTATCATACAGCCAATTGCCCCGTTCCACCACTTATTGTTTGTCTTGCCAAATAGAATTCCCGATTTTCTTATCGGGTGTGTTTTTATTAGTGGAAATTCTTCTTCCATACATAATTTTAATCTATCCGGTCTTTTGTCTAAATTTATTACCACTTGTAGCGGAAATAATTCATTAAATTTCATTATATATTCTCTTTATCCAACTAGAATCTTCATATACTTTATCAGGTATTATTTTTAAACTATTAAGGGCTTCTATTACCGCTGTATCTGCAAAAGTATGATAATCGTGCCCCGCAAGAAATCCTCCTGCTTTTATTTTTGGCATCCAGTGTGTTATATCTTCTACAACATGTTCAAATTCATGCCCTGCGTCTATATAGACTAAATCAAAATAAAAATCCTTAAACATAAAAGACGCCTCGATGCTTAGACTTATAATTTTGTGAACATTATTAAACTCTTCCATACTCGTATCAAACATAACCGAGTCATTAGAATGGTTAAATACATCTACACAATAAATTTCTTTACAGTAATAAGCAAATAGAGATGCTGAATGCCCAAATAGAGAACCTGCTTCGCAGACAATAGAATTTTTATCCAAATTCTCAATTGTTAAATCCTGTAAGCCAAACAATCTATTTATTCTCATTCCTTGATATAACAAATCTTCTGTTAAAGATGTCCTATATCTTCCTAAAATAAAATCTAAATTAATTGGCATAGTATATATATTTTTTAAATTTATCTTTATTGTTTACAAGATATTCGGGAAGTGTACCGTCATTAATATCATGGACTATCCATTGAGAGGGTCTTCCTAAAATATCTATACCGTTTTGTACACAATTAGCCAAAAGATAAGGAACATTGGCTTTAATATATTCTGTATTAAATTCTTGATGGCTAAAGGCTTCTAGTTTTTTTACAATTTCTTCTGCGCCACCCATATAAGTAAAGTGCCAGCCCCCGTTTATTACATGATTTCCTGTCTTAAACATTCTTAATGATGGAATAGAGTTTTGCAGCAATTTTTCAAAAGTTAGCACACTAGCACCCATCCAAGTTTCCCCTGCTTTTTCAAGGTTCGCATAAAAAGAGCACGACATATTTTCAAGCAAATATATCCTTTCATTATCAAAAATTTCCACAAGACCCTTTAACATCCCGGGTCTTGGAATTTCATCCAAATCGCCAACTACCATAATGTCGTCACCCTTTGGATGCCCCAATGCGATGCCTCTCTTTTGGCACTCTTTTTCATAACCGTCTCTTACAAAATGCATTTCGTTCTTAGGAACCCATTCCATGTTTTTAACATTGTTAATCACCGAATTATGTATTGAATCTTCTGGCTCTAAATTTTCCAAATCATTATATGTTTGTGGAGTGTCTTTAATAACATAGTGAATAATTTTATTTTTAAATTTGCTATATCTTCTTTTGTTTTCCTGATAGTATAATGGTTTTGGCTTTCCCGAATGAGTTTTTGTACTCTCGCAAATAACAAAATAATCCACAGCAGAATTCATTACTTCCAACCTTAATTCTAACATATCTAATTCATTAAAAAAATTAAATGCAGTATATACTTTCATATTTAATCCTCTCTTAAATTAACGACCATTGTTTCCCAATCCACAAAAGGAGCCATTTCTAATCCTATGTGGGCTGCTTTTCCGGGGATAGGGACTACAATATCTCTATTTTTGACCGTAACTAATTCTCTGAACATCAGAAAATCCATTACCTTTTGGGGTGTATAATATTTGTATACAACATCTAAATCTTCCTGTAATGTCCCTACTTTTACTGCGAATGTTCCCGTAGTAGAATTTGTTTTTTTAAAATGGCTTGTTCTTCCTAAAATAACTTTTGTGTCTTCCCCACCTCCGTCAATCAAGGGATTGTTCCCTCCTTTATCAGAATCAATATACTTATCCAATGAGTCATAAAGAGTAACATAATCCCCAATTTCTATCCCTTCAAAAATATATTGCTTAGCATCGGGAGTGTGGATATAATCATCTTCAACCATATAGACAATATCATCTGGTTTTAATGACGTTGCCGCACTGTTTATAACATAGATAAAACCAGCCATTTGCCCCATAGAACTTATATAAATATTTGTTACTCCTTTGGATTTTATAAATTCAATTGTTTCTGGTTTAGCATTATCGGCAAAAACTTTTAAATTTTCAACACCAAAAGCGTCTAAAAAATTATTAAACAACTTTCTACGTGTTACAGTATTTAAATAGGTGTTGCTCAAATCTATCCTTCCGAAAGGATTGCCATTATCTGAAATTCTGTAATAACAATATAAGTTGCTCATTTTATCCTCTTATACTCTCGCTATATGTAAGAAATTTTCCATTACGGTCTAAGAACAACCAATCGTCTTCTTTTCCAAATGTCCAAACAGCGCTATTAGCCCAAACCCCTATATTATGTCTTGCCCAATGCATCGGGGCAATCACAGCGGGATGATTTTTATTAAGCCAAACAGGGAATAATGCAAACCCACTATTAGATATTATCAAATTTTTTGCGTTGTTTATTATATAATAATCACAGCAAATTGAGAAATGATAAACCGGAAGTCTGAAAATATTTTTAAAATATTCAGGGTCATCTGTTATTACTATAAATTCCATTTTAGGATTTTTTGAAAGCATATCCTGTATTGCTTTTTCATAATATATCTTTGGCAAAAATAAATCGGGGATGCCTCTATATTCTCCGCCCCTGCAATTAATTACACATAGATTTTCATCTAATATAATATCCTTGCTTTCTAAAATCAATTTACAGATTTTAACTTCTTCTTTACCTATAGCGAACCACTTCCGGAGTTTTTCTCTATTATAGTATCTGGCATCTTGAGCACAGAATATTTTTAAATTAGTATTATCGTTTATAAAAAAAACTTCCGGTTGATAATCATAAAAATTATAGTCCTTGTATCTAGTTATTCTCTCTACCCATTCATCTGTAACTCCTTCAGGAAGAGAACCATAAGGGGCATTATTAGGAAGTCCATAATCCAAGTGAAAAAAATCTAACTGCTCTTTTCCTCCGAGATAATCATGGGAAGGAACTTTGTTAATTCCCCACGTATAACCTTTTTCTTCGGCAACACTTCTTGTTAGAGCATAACGGACCATTTGGTCTCCGTTGTTGCCAGTTAATGCACATGTAATCATATCATAACCTCTTTATCCAACTTTAATCCTCGCATTGTATATTGAAATCATATTTTTAATTCCCTCTTTTTATCTATCATATTATTGTCTAATACGGTATAGTTACCGGGTCTATTGTAAAAAATATCTGAAGCATGTGGGCGGCGCTCTCTTTTAAACAACCAGTCTCTATGGGTTTGAAAAAGATAATGATATATATACATTTCCTGATTATCATAAAAATTTATGGTCATAGGTTCATACCCATATCCGTTTCTTATTATCCCACCTGTAATTGTTGTTATTGAATTATTTACTATAGGCAAATGAGGACCATCCAAACCCCATTTTACATCTTTACATTTATTGAAATTTACAATAGATTTTACTTGCATTTTATCGTTCCTCTCTGGATTATAAGCCGTAGTATAGTTAAATGTGTCTATTATTGTTGTTTCTCTATCTTCTAAAAGTTCATAGGAAGATAAATATTTCCAAAAAAGACATAATACTTCCATTTCGTTGTTTAATATGTCTTTTATATTCTTATTATTTTTTATATAAATATACTCATCATCATCAAGAAAAGCAATATAATTTTTTTCATCTTCTTTTTCTTTACCGATAGCTTCGTATGTAGGAGGAAGCACCCTATCAAGCAAATCATCGATTATAATTTCTCTAACGTCTATGTTTTTATAATTAGAAAATAATTCTTTAACAGAGAAAGTACTTTCATTATCAAAAATTGTAATTTTATCAAAACCGATAGCAAAATAATAATCCACCCATTCTTTCAAATCATCGGGTCTATTATTTCTAACCATGCTGACCAATTCAACTTTATTCATTTATGCTCCACAACAAATACATGATTTCCATTGGGAACATAAGCCCAATTATCTTTTATTCCCGGCACATGAGGGCAGGATTTTTTTAGTTTCCATCCGCTTTCTTCAAATATTTTAATCCACCATTTTTCATCTTCTGCAATAACATGAGAAGCATCTGTTTCATATTCTCTAATTCTGTAAATACCATTATCTCCCAAGGGAACAATAAGCATAATAACGGGAGAAATTGCAGAAATTTTATCTAGGGTCTCTTTTAATTGGTTGGGTTGCATGTGCTCAAAAACATCTTTGGCTATAACATGGGTGTATTTTCTATTTTTCCATTGCTCGGGGTCAGAACAGTTCCAGCATCCTTTTGGGGCAAAAGAAAGAGCGTATTCGCTTATGTCACAACCATAGGCGATTATATCTAATCCTCTCAATGCCCTTACCAAAAATCCTTTTGCTGCTCCAAAATCTAAGACACAACTTCCTTCGTCTAGTTCAAGATAATCAATAACCGCAAAAGCTTCTCTAAAACTACGCCTTGGCATCCAGTGATAATTCACCAACCAACTTTTCCCCGAGCTTATTCCGTTTTCGAAATAATCCTTATCAAAAAAAGAAGCGTCGATTTTCATACATGCCTCTCTAGTGAAAATACATGATTGCCATTTGGCACATAAGCCCAATTATCTTTTAGTCCGGGTAGATAATTGGTATCTTTCGCTATTTCCCAACCTTCTTTTTTAAATGCACCCACCCACCATATTTCGTTTTCTATTATAATATGGGATATTTCGGTATGGTATTCTGGAATTCTGTATATGCCGTTATGACCCATTGGAATTACGCAGGTCAATTTATCTGCAACTTTAGCAAAGTTGTTTAACATTTTTGGTAATTGTTTATGGGTTAAATGCTCTAACATATCTTTGATTAAAATATGAGTATAACCAAAACCCGCATGCTCGTCCCATGATTTTTCATCACTACAATTCCAGCATCCCTCGGGGGCGAAAGAAAGAGCATATTTGCTTATATCACAGCCATCAGCTTTTATTTCTAAAATTCTTAATGCTTTTACTAAAAATCCTTTTGCCGTACCAACTTCCAATATATAATCACAATGGTCTAATCCCAAAAAATCAATAAAGGCAAATGCTTCTTTGAAACTCCTTTGGGGCATCCAGTGATAATTTGAAAGCCAACCCTTACCTGATTTTTTCCCGTTTTCAAAATAATCTTCGTCATAAAAATCACCTGTATATTCTATTTCTATATTGGGCAAATTATTTTTCCTTTCTATAATTATACAAAATCAACATCTTCTATTGGAGTCAAAAGGTCATGAATCAGATTATTTGTATCTTTACCGCAATTGCAAAACGAGCAACGATATCCTAAATCATGAACGGGGTTTTCTTTTAACCAATTCCCCATTTCGTTTATTTTACATACTCCAAAATCTTCTGGTATTTTACCGAAATGCTCAAAAGTAAGTTCTATAGAGGGGCAGGGCAAAAAATTACCTCTCCAATCTATAGCTGCTCTAACCCAAATCATATAGCAACCCAAAGGCGACCCGTATTCTTTTTCGAAGAATAATAAGGGCTTGCCATACTTTGCAACTTCGTCCTCCACTACCTTAACCCACTCTTCTTTGCACGGTCTTATTGGCGCAATTCTTATTATTGTATTAGTTTCTTTTGCAAACTCATATAGTTTTTTAATTTCTTTTAAAGTTTTTTCATTGTGAACTATAAAAGACATACTCTTTTTTACATTATTTGGAATCCAATCCATCGCTATTCTTTTTGCGTATACTGTTGATTGTATGCTTGGTCTAATCCAAGTAAATTTCTCCAATGTTTCTTGGGGTATATTTTTTAAAGCCAGCCCATTAGTAACCAAAGAAAGTTTCAACCCTTTTTGATAGACATATTCTACAGCAGGGATAAAACTAGACCATAGCAAAGGGTCTCCCCCGCCACTTAGTTCTAAGGCTTTTAAACCATAAAAAGTTAAAATATCTACCGCTCTGCAAAAATCATCTAAAGACAACTCTTCCGTGTTTCTTTCTGTCTCTCTAAAGCAACAATAAGGACAATCTAGCTGGCAGAAATTATTTGGAAATACTGAAACGTGAATTGGACCTACTATTTCTCCCTTTTCTATTTTAGCCAAATGCTCTTGGTGATGTATTAGTTTTTTCAGCCCCGGTTTATAGGTATCATTATTCGTCATAAAATTCTTCTCGCAAATGATAATCATCTGTAAATATATAAATAATTGCTCTTTCTAAAATATGTGCCTGAACAGGTGTAGGTGTATTTAATTTGTCGTTCATTAATTTGAACCAGAATGTCTTTGGATATTTTAATAATTGTCCTTTTTCTACAATATATTGTGCGCCCGGAGGAAAACTAAAGGTGTCAATATGAGTATAGTCTATAAAATAAGATATCAGATAATTATCAACTGTTCCCGATGTGTCTGGTCCAAAATCTTTATTATAATTCGGCTCAATATAAAACCCGGTTTCATGATTTCTATCTGGCAGTTCGGGATGTTTTACTTCCAGTCTTGTAAATGATTCATTGTATATCAATTCGTCAAAAACTTCTTTATCACATTGCGCAAAAGGGTCTCCTTGTAAGAAAGCCACTAGTTCCGGCAAACTCTCATAATTTTCATAAACAAATTTCGGGATATCTCTTTCGTTATATCCCCAATTTTCAGTATTGATTATTTTTGGATTGCCATAAATTGGCTCACCTTTATTATATATGATATAATCATCGGTATATTGTTCAATCCACGAATAATCTTCTTTATATCTTGTTACCACAAAAAATGCCGCTGGTTTATTCATAAAACTCCTTTCTCAAACAAAATGTACCTGCAAAAATATAATAAAGCCCGCGCTCTATTATAAACGCTTCTGCTGGTGCTCTTTTTTCTGATACCTCCCCCATTAATGAATACCAGAATTTTTTTGGATATTGTAATATTTGTTGTTTTTCTACAATATATTGTGCTCCCGGAGCAAATATAAGCCAATTTAAATGTAAATAATCTTCAAAATATTTATTCATAAAATCATCAAATGAATCAAATTTACACAACTGATTAGACATTAGATTATGAGTCGCAATATACCAATTATTGTTTTTTTCCATAAAACCTCCATCTTTTGTCCGTTGTTCAAAATCATTGGCAGGTATTATTCCATAGAATTCTATTGGTGTAAATTTATTTTCTTGAATTAATTTGTTAAAAACATCTTTCTTACAATGGTCAAAAGGATTGCCCTCTAAAAAGGCAATCAAATCTGGAAGTTTATCATAATTTTCTATTATATAATAGCATATATCATAAATATTATAACCGACATTTTCTATCTTTGCGATATGCTCATTTTCATCTAAAGTATTGCTTTTATCAAAAATTATATAGTTATCTGTGTATTCTTTAACCCATGAAACATCATTGTTCCAAGCTGATATTACAAAAAATGCCGCTGGTTTATTCATAAAATTCTTTTCTTAAATTAAATTTTTTTGTAAATATCAACCATAAAGCTCTTTCAATAATCATTGCCTCGGTAGATTTGTTTTCTTTTATTTCTAAGCGTAAAGATTCCCAAAAATGTTTGGGATATTGAAGAATATCTGCTTTAGTGACAAGGTATTGTACCCCGGGAGAAAAACGAATATATTCCAGATGTACATAATTATCAAAATATTTATTCATAAACCTATCAAAATTATCATAAACAGAATCTTTGTCATGAAAAATCTTTTGAGTAACAATATACCAGTTAGTGTTTATTTCCATATAACCCCCGTCTGTATCTTTTTTATGCCCCTCGATTTCTGCAATATTGTTATAAGATTCTAATGGGGTAAATTTATCATTTAGTATTAATTTATCAAATACTTCTTTTCTACAATGGTCCCAAGGATTAGCCTGTACAAATACCGTTAATTCAGGAAGATTTTCGTAATAAGAGCATATAAATTCAGAAATATCTTGAATGTTTTCTCCAATATTATTTACATTTAAAATCCGAGAATCGCCATCTATTGGTTCGCCTTTATTATAAATTAAAAAATTTTCAGTATAATTATGTATCCAATCAAAGGTTTCCTTATAACGACTGATAACAAAAAACGGTTTTATACTTTTAAAATTGTGCATAATTCTCCCACGAGAGATATTGATTTGATATTTATTAATATATCATTCATTTCCTCTTCGTTTATATAATATGAGAACGGGATTTTATTGCACATTAACTCTATCCATCCTAGAGTAGAAGAATGAAAATCATCAAGTTCTCTAAATCTTCTATCATAGCAAACAGCCAAATCTTCTATAAAGTAATATCCATCGTGTTTTAATTTTGGGAACAAAAATCTAAAAGATTGTTGTTGATGCCAACTCATATGACTTCCATCGTCTATAATCATATCAAGTTCAATATTTTTTAAAAACTCATTTATTTTTTCCTCGTCGGTTTGGTCAGCAATTAATATTTTTATTCTATCGTTCTCTATTTCCTCTTTTTTAGAGGGATTTATTTCTAAAAAATTATCTATACCATATATCATAGAATCGGGGAAAAACTCATACCACATCATATGAGACCAACCCTCTCTAACTCCTATCTCCAATATATTTTTATATTTAGTTGTTTTGTCTTTTAAATATTCATAATATATGTCGGTATAACCATGATATATGTTTTCTCCATTATTATTCGTTCTTTTATCTGTTCCGTATTTTCTAGCTAAAATATCTAATTTATTCATAGTGGGGATAATTTTTGTGGAATCCAAATGATTTTACTCCTATATTTTCTGGTACGGGGTTTTCGTAAGAAAATTTAGCGGCTATTTCTACCGGAGCATATTTGACTCCTAGTTCCAGCATTTTTTTTCTGTGATACACACAAAGATTCCCATCTTCATTATACCAACCCTGCTCTTGAAGCAAGGGAAGTCCATATGCCCAAGGTGCATTTAATATTTTCTTGCTACGCAATGAGAATCCTCCGTTTCCAACTCTTACATGTTCTCCTGTATCGTGACAGATATAAGCGTCTTCTTTATAACCCCAGGGAGCACCTATATAGTCATATTCCAGCCAATTATCTGACCAAAGCTCAGGATTAATAACCCAAGAATCATATTGTATTACTAAGCAATAATTTGTATCCACATATTCTGTTAGATGATTAAAAACAATGGCGCTATAGCTTATGGCACTATTTATTGGCTGACATTGCTCAAAAGCAATACCACTAGGCAAATCATCTGGTTTTGCATGAGAAACTAATTTTACAGCCCCAAAATCTATTTTCTCACGACTTTTTTCCAGTGCCGCCATTGTTTTCCAGATTTCAATAGACGATAATGCTATCAAAGTAACATCAGGAAGTTTTATCATAAACCGTGTTTCTCCCGTATATATTTCTCTTCTGTTTCAATCAGTTCTCGGCTTACCTTTGAAGTCATTGATTTATCCCATAAATAATTAACAATTGTAACATCTGTTAATAATATTGGTTCTCCATATTTTTTCATAAAACTATAATAATATTCGCAATCATAGGCGTATGAAAGATTAGTATCAAATTGGACTTTTTCTATCATATTTCGAAATGTTGTGCAGCTAGGAGTACCAATTGTATTAACTACAGCAATATTTGGATTTAACTGCGGATTATGATAATTTGAAAAATGTTTTCTATCATAAGTATGGATATACCCGGTTGCGAGCCAATTATGTTCATTATCTAAAGCCTTTGATATTTTTAATAAAGAATCACTATAAGCTAAATAATCATCTTGACAGAGTATCTTTATCCATTCTCCATCACAATGATTCATAGCGAAATTCATATTTTGTGCGGCATTGCCTGTTTCTTTATTATGAATATATTTTATAGGTAATTTCCTGCGCCAACTGTTACAAAGATTTCTAATTTTATAATCAAGAGATTGGTCACTAACAACAACATTAAAATCTTCAAACACCTGTTCTTTCATCTTAGCAAAAGAATACTCTAAACACTCAACCCCAAAACCGTTATATTCGAAGGTCGGGATACAAATAGATATTTTCATATTTTTTCCTCCAAAAATTCCTTCATTTTATTTGTATTCATGGTAATATTCTCTGGCATATTTGGGTCTAATACGCCCGCACTTAAAATCACATTAGATTTTGTTTTTATAGCCAATTCATATATTGTTTTTGTTTCAGTACCTACGTTGAAAACCCCACAAGCTTCTTTATTAATCAGTTCTATTATATAACCAACTATAACATCTGTATAATCAAAATTTCCATATTGAGTTTGAATTGCTTTTGGATATGGAAATGGCTTGGGCTTAAAAGAAGTTCTGATTATAAGATAATTTCGTACAGGCAAAGCCGCTTGGATATATCCGTCTGCAAGTAATTTCGTATAAGCATACCAGCACCTGTTATGAACAGGAACATCGCTTTCTGTAGCATCTGAAATGCTTCCGGAATAAATATAATCAGTGGAAATCTGGACTAGTTTTCTCCTAGTGCGAGCGCAATAATCCGCTAGCAGGATGACCCCAAGATAATTTGTATTCCAATGGTCTTCTCTAATGGGAGAATATGTATCTGTGTTTGCAACGCAATTTATAATTATTTCATATTTATAAATTTTGGTTATATATGTATTTATATCTGTAAAATCAAACTTGTCTCTTTTTCTGCTTATATAATCCCAACCTGTTTGAGATACAATTTCTTTTCCGAGTTGACCAAAACCTAAAATTATATTAGTCATCTTTGAATTTTCCCAAAACATCATCTACATATTCAAATATTTTTTCTGAATAATGAGGAGAGGCTCCGATAAATAGAACTTTATCATAAATAATGTTAGATATAGGATAATCTTTATAATCTCCTAAATCACTATAGCCGGGATGCATTAATAAGTTGCCAGCAAAAAAATTCCGGGTTTGAATTTTATTATTTTCTAAATGTTTTACTAGTTTTTGTTTTTGTTCTTTTGAAGCGCATATAAAAGGCGTTCCAAACCATGCGGTATTGGCTTGGAACAAAGTTTCAGGAATTCTAATATCGAGAATATGTTTTTTAAAAATATCTGATATTATGTCATGACTTATTTTTTTTCTGGCTAAAATTTCATCTAATTTATCTACTTGAATACATCCAATTGCTCCTTGTAAATCTAAGGGAGTCAGATTCCAACCTTTATTTTCGAACACGTATTTATGGTCAATAATTCCATCATAATCGGTTAACCACCTATCAAATCTATGATTGCAGATTCCGTTTGACAATAGATTTTCTACTCCTGAACAAATACAAGACCTTCCCCATGTTATAAGACTTCTAGCAATATTACCAACTTCTCGAATATCAGTAGTAATTACTCCACCCTGACCAGTGCTCAAAGTATGTGCGGGATATAATGAGTGGGATGAGGCTACAGCATATTCTCCTAACCATCGCTCGTTCCACTTACTCCCCAAACTATCACAACAATCTATTATTAGTTTCAAATTATACTTATCACAAAGAAAAATTATATCATCGATATTTGGAGAATTACCGAGTACTGGAGATAGAAAAATTGCTTTAGTTTTGTTTGTAACTTTTCCCTCAATAAGAGATATATCAAAATTAAGTGTATCTAATTCTATATCTATGAACACGGGTTTTAAATTGTTTTGTGGAATGACAGAAATAGTAGTGGGGAAACCTACTATTGAAACAATTATTTCATCTCCGTCTTCCCAATTATAATATTTTTTCAATGCTGCAATCATCACAAGATTAGCACTACTCCCGCTATTGGTCATTATTCCAAATAAACAATGTATTTTCTTAGCGAATTTATGTTCAAATTCTTTTACTTTTTCTCCTGCCGAAATCCATTTACCAACTAAAATAGATTCAACAGCAGCGGTCAATTCTTTTTCATCCCAATACACGCCACTATAAAGAACAGATGTTTCCCCGGGTATAAATAAATGAGAATTATAAGCATACTGTAAAATAGGATAATCTGGACCCAATTTTTTTATAAAGTCTTCTATTTTTTCATTGATATTCATTTATCTACGCTCATATTCGATATCTATTTCTTGGTGACATCCATTGCTTATAAAACCGTCGAATTTTTCATGGTTTATCCTATATCCTGATTCATATGCCCTGAGCATATTTTCAATACTATAATCCGGATTTATTCCAACACGATTATTGTTTTCTTCTTGTATACGATTTATAGGATTGCAAAAAGCGGGGGATGTTTCATAGCATAATAAAAATGATTTATTGGTCAAATTAATTATATAGTTGTACATTGCCCATTCTAACTGATTTGGATTAGTATAATGAAGTCCTTCTATAATGGGTTTAATATCTTTTATTCTATACATAGAACTTGAAAGTTCGAGAGGATATGAAAAATCTCCTTTTCCAGCCTCTTTCCAACTGAAACCGTATACATTATTACCCAAATTTTGCATATAAGGTATATCATTTTTAATATATAGAGGGTAACAATACTTAGTATTTGTCCCTAGTCTCAGGGAGAACCCTAGTGCTCCGTCGCAAATATCAAGAAAATTAGATACAGTACTGATAGAATATTTTCTGGTGAATATACAATCATCCACAATAAATAGTACATATTCTTTCTTTTTAATGCATTCATAGAGGTCTGATTTAAAATTCTTCTCTTTTATAAATTGTACATTTGGATGTTCTGTCATCAATTTTTGATATGCTGCTTCATATCGCTCATTGCTGGCTTTATAAAGCACATATTCGTTTCTTCCATTTTTTTCAAGACAATATTTCTCATTTGTGGTTAGGGATAGGTCAAGTTGTAGGGGGCGATTAAAACTAAAAATAACAGTTACAAAAGGATTATTCTTTGGTGTTATTGGCATCAATTTCCTCTTCAGACTCAACTCCTATCCCGGGTAATGGACCATGCTTAGATATATACATATCTAAAAAATGCTCTAAAATCATACAATTCTCTTGCAACTTACTATAATCCCAACGTTCCCAAATCAAAATTCCACCAAATACAACACAAGCCACAAGAAATGCCCAAATTGATATCATTTTTCCTCCTTGTCTTCGTCAATCTCATAGATTCTATTACAGATTTTGAAAGGTGGAAACCCGTATTTTTCCACGTAATAAGCCAAATAGTTTGTTGCACAATTTTGGCATTCGACTAAACATCTATATCTATATCTTTCCCAAAATATGCTTCCAATAAATATAAGAAGTATAACAATAACAACCCAAAGGGGAATCATATTTCTCCTTTCTAATCCCATAAATCTTCATAATATTTTTTCAACAGGTCTAAAGCATGTTGAAATTTTTTATAGTTCTCATCTTCTTCTCGGGGAGTTTTATAATCAAAATTTTCATCATATTTTAGATAGCACTCAAAACCTTCGGCAATATCATCTAAGATTTTATCCCATTTATCAGATGCTTTTTTATCTTCTTCTGTTTCAATATAATTTCCATCTTTATCAATTGAACCTAACTGCATTTGAGAGATAGGATAATCTTCTGCTCCTTCATACGTTGTAACAGGAAAACCATGTCCCACCTCCTTTAATTGTCTTATAATTCCCGGAAGAGTCTCTGATAAATAATAACCCACATGCCATACCGCTCTGTCATCCCAACCCCTGAAAACTCTTTGATGAGCATATTTTATTTCATCCCTAACATAACGCAAAATTTCCCACGGTTTTTGCAAAGAATAATAAGCTCTCATATCTGCAATCCCATCTGGAAAACGTTTATCTAACCAATCCCTTATATGTGAACGAAGAGGATGCTCTTTTTTCCATTTTGCTTCTTCTTCGTCAAATTCTTTAAACATATCTTCTATAGGAGTGCCATCAGGTAATTCTACTTTCATGTTTTATCTCCTTTTGTACTCCTGAGTCGAATTGAACGACTTACCCGCACTTTATAAGAATGCCGCTCTGACCGATGAGCTACAGGAGTATACTGTGTGTATTATGCTCTTTCCTCTCAGAGAGTTTACTCAAAGAGACCCGCCGAGAACTCGGTCCGGCAAAGCACGAGGGGGATGAAGTACGGGTGTTGACCACACCCATTACCGAGGCTTTTCTCATCTTCCGAAAATACACACTGGTCAATTAATGAAATTTGGGTGATAACCACCTTCCATTTCATTAGGTAGGAGATGAGGGATTTGGACCCCCGATGATGCTCGGTCCCTAACCGAGTGCCTTAGACCGGACTTGGCTAATCTCCTATTAGGTCAGGGCGAGAGGCTTTGAACCTCCACTATGTCTCCGTTCCGAACGGAGGAGTCTACCATTTGACCAACACCCTGAAGATTGACAATC
>Ga0315285_10000930_pt1 | contig 30449 bp, 39 predicted proteins | sample YL17G09_36_MG_FD_203698 | JGI IMG/M metagenome (GOLD analysis project Ga0315285, IMG submission 203698) | Sediment microbial communities from Yellowstone Lake, YNP, Wyoming, USA - YL17G09_36 | ecosystem: Environmental > Aquatic > Freshwater > Lake > Sediment | place: USA: Wyoming | collected...
AAACATTTATCAGACCCATTATCAGATTGTAAATTTAAACTTGATGTAAATGCAATATGCGGTGTTCCTATATTTAACCATGACATTATTTGACATATAAAATCATAATTATAATCAAAAAGAAAATTATATTTTTGGCAAATTATTTCTTCTATTCTTGGATAATATTCATTAAAATAAGGTGCTTTGGAATAATTTTGTCTAATAGCATTTAACATTTTTGTTCGCCAATTATGTTCATTCATTATTCTTACTTCTCTAAATGATTTATGATTATCTTGTTCTATTGGAATCGTTATCCATTGCCAATCTTGAGAAGTTCTTATTTTATTTCTGTTATCAAAATAATTTTTCTTAACTTGAAAAGAATCAGCAATAACTAATGCATCTGCTTTAGAAATTTTATCATAAAATCCTAAATAACTACAAAATTCAGGTTGGTGTATACAAATTTTCATATCAAATATTCCATTTTTATAGGATAAAAAGTTTCTGCATACATACACTGATTTTCAATTCCTCTTACTGTATTTAAAGCAGTAACATATTTAATCCATTCAGGATATTTTTTTATTTGACTAGTATGTGCTTTAATTGATTCTAATTTTTTATCAAAAGTATCGGTAATATTTATATAAATAAGAGATTTAAATGGGTCTATACTTAATTTTGCAGGATACAAAGTTTCAAAAAACCAAATATTTTTTTGATACCTTGAAGCAGATAATACTGCTTTTGCTGTATTAATATGGTCTTGATGAGAATCACTAAAATAATGATGAGTAATAATTAAATCGGGTTTAATATTATCTATTTCTCTATTAATATCTTCTATTAAAAATTTATTAAAAGGTACTTCTTTTGTAGGATAATATAAAGGAATAATATTGGCAGTGGGAATACCTAATATTTTTAAAGCAGTAAATCCTTCATTAACTGCTTGTTCAGATGAACGAAGTATTTTATTATTATAATCAGTATAATCAGATTTGCTAACAATTATAATATATACTTCATGTCCTTGTTGAATAAATTTAGCGATTGTTCCTCCAACAGAAAGTTCAATATCATCATAATGAGCACCTACGAACAATATTTTCATTATAAAGTCTCCTTTAATTTTTCTAATTCTGCATAAGATTTATTATAATATTCTTCTAAATATGTAACTACAGGTAAGGGAACATAACATTCTATATCACAATAATTTCTAACTTTATATTTATTAAATTTATGAATATCTATTTCTATTTTTTTAAGTTCTTCCACAGAAAGAATATTATTTATTTTTTCCATAATTTCTATATTATCCACTGCTATAAAAAGTTTTTGTGTATTAATTTTAGGAATATTAAATAAAGTAGCATCCAAACAACTATCTTTAATAAGTATAAAAAATAACAATGAGTTTTTAAGTTTTTTAACTATAGATTTAATAGTTATTTCTTCTACTTTAAAAGACGATTGTTGAACAGTAGAAATTATTGGTGTAATTAATGGAACTATTTTTTGTTCATTTGGAATAAATTTTAACGATTCAATAGTTAATACTTTATTATATACTTTTTCAAATCGTTCTAATAATTTTTCAGGAGTATATATTTTTTTCTTCCATTTTATTATTTTATCTCGTTCTTTCATTCTTAATTTGGGGTTGCGAATTAATTTTATTAAATGGTCTTCTAAATTTACTAAAGAAGTTTTAAAAAATGGATATTCTTTATCACTATAATTAGTTAATATTACAGATTCAAACAATGCTCCTTCCAATGAAGTATTATGAAATGTTTCGTGTACAACATCGTCTATAATAATATCAGCCTTTCTTTTTCTTTCTAGATTTTCTTCATATGGCACACCCATTATTAAATCAAATTCAAATTTTAAATGTTTCTTTTTTAATTTTTCTATAACTGCTATAACAAAATCATAACCTTTTGTAGAAGCATTTCCTGAAAGCAATGGATGAGTATTAGTTGGAGCAAAAATAATAACAGGTATTTTATTATTTCTAGTTATAGTTTCATTAAATAAATATTTTACTAAAGGAAGAGTAGTTTCTCCTAAATAAGTATAAATTTGTTTTTGCATTGGTTGGTCTACTACAGTTACTAAATTAGCATGTTCTTTTATAAATTTATAATATTTTTGATTTTCTTCAGTATTGGCAACTTTTAAAGAACTATTAATATTATAAACAGTCCATACTACTTTTGCATTTGGATTAATATAAGAAACCATTTCTTCAGGAATAGAACTGTGAATATGAATAATATCGGCTGTTTTTAATAATCCAATACATTCTTCTTTGCTATCTCCCCATTTTAAATCATGGGGAAATGCTCTAAAAGGAATTTCCTTGTAACATGTACCATATGTCCAGCACATAATATATCTAGCATAATATGTTTTAGAGTAACCATTAATTAATTTTGCAACTTCATATGCACTATTTGCACAAGGATTTGATGATATTTCTATTATTAATTTTTTAGATTGATTTTTCATAAATTCCCTCCGTAATATTCCATTTTTTTCTCATAATTTTAGCATATTCTAATGCTCTTAATCTATATTGTTGGTAAATTTTTGGTCTAATTGCATAATGATTGCCAGTTAATAAATCAGTTGTGGTTACTGTCCATTTATTTAAATTTTTTAATTGTAAAAAGAAATCAGTATGTTCAGCTAATTTTAAATTTTCATCATATTGTACATCATCAAATACTTTTCTTCTACTAACAAAAAAATTATCTATAATATCATATTTTCCTGTAATTTTATAATATAATATTTTGTCTTTTATTTCTAATTCATAAGCATATTTTTCTTTTATTCCTTCAGGTTGTCTTATTGTTAACCCTCCAACCATTCCTAAAGATAAATCAGAAAAATATCCTAATATACTATATGGATTGGTAGTAAGTTCCATATCATCTTCTGTCATTAAAACAAAAGGTTCTGTTATATTATCTAAAATTATATTTCTTGCTTTGCTTAGTCCAATATCAAAATCCGAATATTCTATCCAATGTCCTTGTTTTTTTAATTCGGTATAATATATATCTTTCTTTTCTGTTCTATATCCCTGGTCTATTAAATATAATTTAAGAGGATATTTTAAATAAGAAGGAATTATTTTCATCATCATATCATCTCTAATAAAAGTAGTCATACATATTGCAATAGGATGATAACTTAAATCTCTATGAGGAGATAAATCATATGTCCATTCGGGTACATTTTTAGGAGTTTTCCAATCTGTACCATAACAAGTTTCGAGTTTCTTTTCTATATTACCAGGACATTTAAATGTTAATCCTTCTATAGTTATTTTGGATAATGGAAAATAAGCATCTTTTGGATAAATTCCTCGCCATTCCCAATTCCATTCTCCTGATTTATCAAATGGATTTTTTCTATATGAATACATATAAAGATGATTTTTATCTTCAGTACAAAAAATAAAATCGAATTTTATTCCATTGCGATGAATACTAATTTCTTTATCCCATATTCTCCAAATACTAATTTCTTTTTTTTGTTCTAATATTTTAATTAAATTAAATACTTTATCGTACTCAGAAAGCATTAATCCAAAATCAACATCATCTTTTTCTAATTTTTTATCTCTATAAATATGTAACAATTCTCCACAATCTATCCAGAATTTAATATTGTTCTCTTCTAATTGTTCTTTAATAAATTTAATATTATTTAACATATTTTTCTTTCCATTCTTTAACTGTAATTTGTCTCTTTGTTCTACATTCTAATCCAGTTCCACTATATATTCGCATATAAAATACTTCTGGAAAAAATAAAAAATTAAAATTTTCTTGTTTTGCCCTAATCCAAAATTCCCAATCTTCATAAGGAATATTTTTAAATCCATTTAATTTATTCCATGTATCTTTTTTAATTAAACTTGTACCCGTAATTCTATTATTTTCTTTTATCTCTTCTAATGTAAATGTTTCTACTCCCCATTCTTTTGTTTCTTTGTTCCAGGGGTCATAATTTTTAATCTTATGATGAATAATATCTGCTTCGGGATGTATAATAATAAATTCTTTTAAATTATCTATTGCATTTCTTATATAATAATCATCATCATCTAATGTCATTGCCCATTTAGATGTACTTTCATTAAATCCAGTATTTTTTGTTTCTGCTAATCCTTGATTAGAAGAATGAGTTAATAATATTAAATTAGGATAATTTTTCATAATTTCATTAATTATTTTCTTATGATTTTCGTCAGACCCATCATCCACTATAATAAGTTCATTAAAATCTAAATAATAAACAGATTTAATAGCTCTTTCAAGTGTTTCTGAATGATTATATGTAGGAATAATTAATGTTATTGAATTTTCTTCCATTAAAAATCTCCTTTTAAATTCATTAATACTTCTCTCAATATCTTAAAACTATAATCTATTTCTTTAAAAGTAATAGTCAATGCTGGTTTATATTTAAGAGTATAACCATATCCTTCGCATTTATCCAAATTCATAATTATTTTTCGTTCTAACATTTCTTTTACAATTTCTTCCGCTAATAAAATATATGGGTCTCCAAAATCATCTATAATTTCTATACCCAACATTAATCCAATACCTTTAATTTTTCCTAAACAATGAAATTCTTTTTTTAAATTTTCTAATTTATATATAATATATTCTCCTTTGAAAAAAGTTTCTGCTAATAATTTAGAAGTCATTTGGTCTAAATATGCTAATGCAGATGCCATGCTTACTGGAAAATGAGCAAATGTAAAAGAATGGTCGTCTTTTTCAAATACATAACGAGGTTTACTTATTGTTCCAAATAAAGGCATACCAGAACTTATTCCTTTGCCAAATGTTATTATATCTGGTATAATATTATATAATTCAGAAAGAAAAACAACTCCACATCTTCCAAAAGCGGTTTGAATTTCATCTACGATTAAAGTAATATTGTAATCATTGCATAATAATCGAATATCTTGTACCAATTGTTTATCTAAAGGATTCATTCCTCCATTACCTTGAATTAATTCTATTATAATTGCACTTGGATTATAAACAATAATCTTATCTAAAATATCAATAATATCTTTTTTACATTCTATTCCTTTGCCATACCAATCAACAAAATTTTTATTTTGATGTTTCCATGTAATACCCATAGTAGCCAAACTTCTACCATGAAATCCATCTTCTAAATATAATATTGTTCCACTTCCTTTGTTATAATTAAGAGCTAATTTCATTGCTCCTTCGTTTGCCTCTGAACCATGTAAACAAAAATCTATTTGTCCGTTGGGAATAGGAGATAATTTAGATATTTTTTCTGCTAATAATAATTTTTCTTTTGTATAAAAATGTGTTCTACAATGAGGTAATCTTTTTATTTGGTTTATAATTGCTTTTTCTACTTTTTTATTCCCATACCCCAAATTCATACTCCACGCACATGCAGTTAAATCCATATATTTTTTACCTTTATTATCATATAAATAAATACCATTACCCCGTTCCATAATAATATCGTGAGATTTTTTTAAGAGATATTTGCTTTTATCCAACATTTTCATCTCCCCTAATTTCTAATGCATTGGCTTTAGTAATATTGAATCCAAATTGAGAATAAAATTTTTCTTTTCCTTTTGCAGAAAATAAAAATATTTTAATAGGATGTAATTTCTTTAAATCATTTACAATAGTATTTAATAGTCTATATCCCAACCCCAAATCCTGAAAATAAGGATGTATCATAACATCCGCGATTCCAAATAAATATTGTTTATCCCCAAATGTTCGTGCATATCCTATTAATTTATTATTATATCTTACAGTATATGAAATACTATTTTTAAGTGCCCTTTTTTCTCTAGTTAAATTTCTTTGTTCTAAATGAAATCCAGGAAAATCCATTTCTTTTATTAAATATAATAATTCTTTTTCCTTAACTTTTTCTTGTTTAATTTTAGATTCAAAAAGTAATGTTGCTACATAATAATCATAACTTGTATCAACTTCATCCCATCTTTCGCCTTTTAATATAGATAAAAAAACTGGATAATATTTTAAAGTAAAATATCCTGCATTATAACGTGGATTTAAATCTTTGTAAAAATTTCTAATATTTTCTTTAGTTATTTTAAATAATCCACATTCTCCAATATTAGAACTTTTTGAAAAACCTATTATACATTTATCACGAATAACTGCTCCAACATCGGTATTATTTAGTTTTTTATTTCTATCAATCGTATAACAATTACCATTGAAATTTATAATTCGTTGTATTATAGAATCATCAAATATTGAATCACAAGAACAAACAATTATATCATTGTTTAATCCACCAAATTTTATTCCTGTATGCAAACTCATACTATTTGTAGGGAGGTATATAGGATTATATACTATATTAACATATTTATTGTTTTTAGGTATTAAATTTTTATTTTTATGGCAAACTCCTATTACGATAATAATTTTTTTAATTCCATATTGTTTAAATTGTTTGATTAATCTATTAATTAAAGTTTCTCCATTAATTTTTAATAATCCCTTTGGAATATTATTTAATCTATTAGCGTTTCCACCTGCTAAAATAATTGCAGTAATATTATTTTTCATATATACTCCCTGTAATATTCCATTTTTGTTTTAATATATCTTCAAATTCTTTTCTAGTTCGATATTTATTATATTCTGGTGTACGAATAGGATAATGATTTCCTGTTAAATTATCAGTTCTATTTATTATCCATTTATCCAATTGTTTTAATTGTAAAAAGAAATCAGTATGTTCAGCTAATTTTAATCGATTATCGTATCGTACATCTTTAAAAACTTTATTTCTGCCAAGAAAGAAATTTTCTACTATATCAAATTTACCAGTTCGGTTATAATATAATATTTTGTCTTTTATTTCTAATTCATAATTATATCGTTCTTCAATATTTTCAGGTTTTCGGATAGGCAATCCTCCTACTATTCCTACATCTAAATTATCAAAATAATACAATAAATTATATGGATTAGAAGTTAATTCTATGTCGTCTTCTGTCAGTAAAATAATAGGTTCTTCAACATGGTCAAGAGCAATATTTCTTGCTTTGCTTAGTCCAATATCAAAATCCGAATTATAAATCCAATGCCCTTTATTTCTTAACTCTGCATAAAGTTTTTCTTTTTTAGGATTAACAATATTATTTTGGTCTATTAAATATAATTTAAGAGGATATTTTAAATAAGAAGGAATTATTTTCATCATCATATCGTCTCTTAAAAATGTTACCATTACTACAGCTATTGGATTATAATTTAAATCTTTGATTGGATTTAAATCATATGTCCAACAATCTCCTGGAACAGATTTCGGTATTTTCCAATCTTCTCCATAATGCAATGCTAGTTTCTTTTCTATATTACCAGGACATTTAAATGTTAATGTTCCATAAGTAATAGTACTTAAAGGCAAATATACTTCTTTGGGATAAACCGCCCTCCATTCCCAATTCCAATTTTCATCATTATTTTTCTTATAAGAATACATATATAATTTATTTTCATCTTCAGTACAAAAAATAAAATCAAATTGTACTCCTTTATATACAAAACTTATTTCTTTTTCCCATATTCTTCTTATCCTAATATAATATCGCAATTCTTGACTTTTAATCAAAGAAACCACTTTATCGTATTCTGATAACATTAATCCAAAATCAATATCATCAAATGATAATTTATGGTCTCTATAAAGATGTAATAAAGTACCACAGTCTACCCAATAATTTATATTACGGAGGTCTAATATATTTGTAATAAATTTAATTTTTTGAAATAACAAATCATCCATTTGCATTGTCTAATCCTTTATAATTTGAATAATCATTTGGTTTTTTCATTTGTTGTGGTGTTTTCCAGTTTATACCATATAAACATTCTAAATATTTTTCTGGATTATGAGGAACATATATTTCTCTTCCTTCCCATTTAATAATATCGAGTGAATCTAAACATTCGTTAGGAAAAATAAATTTACCAGACCAACCGTAATGCCAATAATTTTCGTTTTCTTTTACAAGTGTCCATAAATCTATATTCCATGTTGATTCTTTATAAAAAGAATAACATTCCATTATATTATGTTTATATAATTCATAATTTTTTTCTTGAAATTTTGTAATAATATGAGAATCTATTGCTCCTGATTGAGAGAAAAATATACCTATATCTATATCAGTATCATTTGAGAGGAAAATACCTTCTCGAACAATCCCTAATAATGTACCTCCTGCAATCCAATATTTTAAATTTAAAGAATTTAATATGTCTATTGTTTCAAATAAAATTTCTTTTTGTGTCATTTAAAATTCCTTTTTAAAATAAATTATTTTTCCATAATCTTTTGTATTAACATATGATAATATTGCTTTTGCTACTGTTGTTGGATGAATTAAATCTAATTGATTAAGTTTTCCATGAAGATTTCTTGCAAGAGAAGTATCTACTTTCTCTGGACAAATACAATTTAAATATATTTCTTTTTCTGATAATTCTTCTGCTTGAGATTCTATTATACTATTTAACGCTACTTTAGAAGCAGAATAAACTGTTAAACCATGCCTTCCTTTTGTTGCAGAAGAAGAAGAAATAGTAACTATATTAATTGGTTTATCGTGATAAACTTCTCTCATTTTTTTAGAATATTCTATTAATTGAAGATTTGCTTTAAGATTAACATTCATAATTTCATTATAATGTTTAAGAATTCCTTCATTGTCTTTATATGATATTCCAGCACAATTAATAATTATATCAATATTACAATAATCGCTTGCATATGGATATGGTATAAAATTTTCTTGTGAAATATCTAATTGTTCGTGAGAAGGAGCAAAAATATTTGCCCTATATTTTATTAATAATTTATAAACTTCAGAACCTATTCCTCCCATACCTCCTAACAATAAAATATTTCTGTTTCCTAAATATCCAGGAGTTTTTTCGACATAAGTGGTATATTTTACTAAATGTTCAAGCATAAATAAATCGTATGGATAAGTAATTTTATAATTAGGATGATTTAATTCTATTAATTTCATATCTCTAGCAATTAAATGTTGATAAATTGCACTATATTCTTTCTTTTTATCAAAATAAAATTTTAAATAATCATAATTAAAAGCTTCTGGAGTTTGAACTAATTTATAAAAATCTCTGTTATGTACTGGATATAATGAATCTATTATTTTTTCAACAGTAATTACTCCTTTATTAATTTTTAATGCTTCTATATATTGATGAAAATCATTTGCTTTGATTAACGGTCTTACTGCATCGTGGAATAAAATATTGGTAGGATGATATTTTTTACAATATTCTAGAGCAATTGCTACTGATTCATTGCGAATATTTCCTCCTTTAATAATATCTACAGAATAATTATTTAATAAATATTTATATCGTAAATCATTCATAACAATAACAATTCTATCAAATTCTTTTGATTTTATAAATTCATTTAATACATATTGAATTACGGGTACACCGTTTAATTTAGCGTATTGTTTTGGAATAGTACTTCCATATCTACTTCCAATTCCTCCTGCTAATATTATTCCTATATTTTTAATCATTCTATATCTCCATCAAAAAGAAGACTATATATTCGTTTAATATTTTCCCATGTAAATTTTTTACAAAAAAGATATGTTAAACTTATCGGAATAATAATATATCCAAAAAACAATCCACAAAATATGGCAAACAATATAAGTTTCATTTTTTTAATAAATTTATATTATCTGGTAATTTATCTATAATATCTATAATATCTCTTTCGGTGAGCAATCTAAATTGATTATTGTCTAATCCGACATCATAAGATTTACCTAATCCTATTAATCTTCCATGAGAATGCCCAAACAAATGCCACGAATTGTAATGGGATTTACTCCATACACGCATTGCATAGTGGCATAAGATTATAGGTGGATAACCTTTATGGCTTAATTTTATTTCCTTAATATCATTAATAGAAGTAAATTGTCCTGGAATGTTCATAATTCTATTTGCATAATCGTGGTTGCCCATAATAAGATGAATTTTTCCATTTAATCTTGCTCTAATACTTCTTACAATTTCATGTGTACCAAAACAAAAATCACCAAGATGCCAAACTTCATCCCCTTTTTTTACATAAGCATTCCAGGTATTAATGATAAATTCATCGTGTTCTTGAGTAGATTTAAATCCCATTCCACCTTTAAAAGCACGCATATTTGCTATAAGTGAATGATTAAAATGAGTATCTCCAGTAAAAAATCGCATTATTTTTCTTTTTTGTCTAATGGGTCAATTATTTGTTTAAATTGAAAATCTCTAACTTTCTTTTCTAATTCTCCAGTTGCCATACCTAATCCCTGTCCTATAAAAGATATGGTTTGTGGAGTAATTCCTAACGAAGAAAGATTAGCCATTTCTATATTCATATTGGTTAACAATAAAGCTAATTCTACTATTTCTACTGCTTGTTTTTCTTTCTCTTCTTTATCCATTTGATTCGTTTTTTGGTGCTTCTGAATTTTGTTTAACAATATTAGAAGTAGTATTTTCTGTTTGTACTTTTTTAATATCTTCCGATGTTGATTCTTTTACTTGTTTAATAAGTTCTTTAGTCTGAGGAGTCATTTTATCTTTTACTATTACTTCAGGAGAAGGAGTTACTCTTGATAACATATAATTCATCCAATATTGTCTTGTTTCTTTAGATAACGCAAAATCTTTAAAAAATTGTTTTTTATCAGCATTGCTTGGCAACATTTTAACAAGAGCATCTAAAAATTTTCCTAAATTTTCTAATTGTTCTTTCGTTGATTCATATTGTGTTTTCTTTTGAAGTTTTTTTTGTTCCAATTGTCTTTTCATATTCCAACTCATTACTGGTTTAGAAGAAAAAATAATTTTAATTAAAATTTCTGCTATATTTTTTCCAATAATAATACCTACTGTTATTATAAATATTACTGCCAATAATTGCCACCAATTTAATAATATATTAACCATGTATTTCCTCCTTTTTAACCAATTTAATATTTCCTCTTTTTAATTCTACTTTAGGAAAATTGTTTCCTAAATTATCTCGTTCCCAAATAATTTCTTCTTTTTCATTTTTAACAAAAACAATATATAATCCACATGCATCGTCTGCCCATTGAACTCCTCTTATGGGTTGATTATCAGTCAAATCTATTACTTCATAATTAGATGCTTCGGGGTCATTTACTGATATTTCCATGTTTATCCTCCTATTTTAATTTGTGTATCGGATTTTTCCATCAATGCTTCTTGATGTGTAACTACAATAATTTGTCTTTTTATTTTTCTATTTATTTCTTTAAAAAATTGTCCACATTTAGGAATAAATTGAGCACTTACATTTCTTGTAGGTTCATCTAAAGCAAGAAAAGAAGTATTTTTTGGTTTATGTAATTCTAATAAAGCTATTCTTAATGCAATACTTGCTACATCTAGCACTCCTCCTCCAAGTGCTTCCATTGGGTCTGTTATTTCAGTTCCTTTTGGGTCTATAAATTTAAAATTACATTCTTGGAGATTTCCTCTTCTTTCAAAATAAAGTTGAAATTTATATTCTTCTCCAAAAACATATTGTAATGCAAAAGTAACTATTTTTTCAAATCCCTCTTTAATTTGTTGTTGTGTAACTTCCTGAATAAGAGTAAATATCTCAATAGATTTAGAATATATTTCTCTTTTATGAGTTAAATCTTCTAATAATTTCTTTCTCGTTTCAACTTGAGTTAAAAGAAGGGCTTTTTGCCCTCTTAAAGAAGAAAGAGATTGTTGTAAATCTTCAGCTTTTTTCTCTAAATAATTAAGATTAATCATCTTCTTCGCCTAATAATATTTCAGCATTGTTAATCTGTTCTTTTATTTCTTTTTCTAATTTCTGTATTTCTTCTTCTAATTGCTCAGGAGTCAATTTAAGAGAAATTAATTCTGCCATAATTTCATTCTTTTCTTCTTTAAGTTGTTTTTCTTTTTCTTCCAATCTAATTTTTTCTTCTTTATTTTCCTGGATGGTCTCTTCTATTTTTTCTAATTTTTCTTTATAATCCATGATATACTCCTTTTAAATTTTTGTAAAAGCATATTTGCCTATAATATGTTTATATAAATATTTACCCTTTGATAAAGCATCTTTAAATCCTTCAAATATTGTTTCGGGAACAGGAGAATAATCATATGTTGTACCTGTTAAAAATTTAACTCTTAAAACAAATTGTGTTTTATCATATCCTATACTTTCAATATTTGATGATTCTACTGGTATCATAATAATATCCATTATTCCTCCTTATATTCTTTTATTCTAGAAAATACTTCATAGTGTAATGAAAATCTTCTTTGCCAATTTTTATCTGCCAATGTTTTTTTCCAACTTTTAACATGTTGTGTATATTGTATAGGAAAATATTTTTTTAATTGTTTAAGAGCAAATGTTTCTGCTAAATATTCAGAACGATATTTGTTTGCTTTAATTGGTTTCCATAAATATGTTTTATATTTAATATGTCCTAATTCATGGAAAATAGCAGAAATAACATCTATAACTGTTTGTGTTTTTGCATATTTTAAATTTATAAAAAATACTGGCATGTTTACATCTTCTACTTGTTGTACATATCCTATATATTTTGTTTTGTTATCTATTCCAATTAAAAAATTACGAATTTTTAATATGTTTTTCCAATGAAATATTTCAATTATAATTTTATATTCTTTATTCATTTATTTAAAATGTTTTGGTGTCCATCCTAAACCTTTAAAATGAATACTTGGTGTTTGAATTGTTTTCTTTACATCTCCATTGCAAATATCTTTTAATCCTATATGTCCTTCTGTCATATCTGAATGTTTAATTAAAATAGGGTCTGTTATTTTTTGACATACTTCCATTGTTCTATTACATTTTTTACAAGTATAAATATAAATAGGCATTATTTACTTTCTTTTATGGTAATTCTATTAAGAATTTCTTCTTCTATTTCTTTGCTTACTTTACTTTTTTTACAAACTTGTTTTGCAATACCAATTAAATCTAAATCTGAAAACTGAGTAGTTTGAAGAGATTGAATAAATTCTTCTATTGAAGATTCAAATTGTTTACTTTTTTCTATTTTAACCAAATCAAATATTTCTTCTGCTTTCTTTGCAGATTTAAGTTTAATAATCTTATATTGTCGCAAATTTGTATCAAGTAATACGACAGAGGGTTCAATATTTGCTTCATCAATTGCTGTTCTTCCTACACATCCAGGATTAACATAAATAGTTTCGTTAATTATTTTAACAAAAGGATGATGATAATGCCCACAAAGAACAAGGTCATAATCACTGTCTAATTCCTGGACAGGAATATGATTAACATTAGGCAAAAAAGGCTCGGGGGTCAAGAAAGCATGAACAATGCAGACAGTCCATTTCTTAGTAGATTTCTTCAACTTGAGTTGTGATAATCGTATGGTAGATTCAATATCTTTGGCATAATCAATACTATCTATTAAGTAATCTTTTCCCTCTAAATTATCTAATTTTATAATAAGGTCAGTTCTCCTAAATATATGAGCTAATGTAGTTGCTTTTGATACTTCCCAATTATGATTTAACATAGGATGATTACCTACCAATGTATAAACAGGAATATTATATTTTTCTACAAGGTCAATAATATCATCACAAATAACCAAACTAATTAAAAAAGAATCTATTAAATCACCACCGCAAAGAATAAATGGACTATCATTTTTCTTTGCTATCTGCAAAATTTCTTCTAATTTTGCCATGGAATCAGAATAATAATCGCCTATGCGATTTTCTGAATTAGTACCGCTTATATGAGAATCTGTAAAATAAGGTATTATCATTATGTTTTTTCTCTGCCTTTGATCTGAATAGTTATAATTGGTCTATCATATTTTAATTCAAATTTAGTAGATAAAATATCATAAACTCGTTCTAATTCTTTTATAAGTGGAATTATACTGTTCATATTTTTCATTTTATCTCCTGTTTGCAAGTAGGACAAATCTTTAAACTTTTTAATAAATCAATATATTCTTTTTCTTTTTCCTTTATTGTTTGTTTGCAATTTTCACATTTTGGTATAAGAGACTGTAAATTATTATTAACACGTGTTAGGTTTTCTTTATATTTAATTAATTGGTCTAATTTTTCTGATTTTTTAATAAGACTTTTTATATCAATTTCTGGAACTTTAATTTGCAATAATTTTTCTTTCGCTATTTTTAATTCAGAATTAATTCTTCGCATCTCTTTTATTAAAGTAATATAATTATCAAATTTAATAATATTCTGTTTAATTGATTTAATAACTTCTTGTGGAATTAATTTAATAGAATTTATTTTCTTTTTAGTTTCAAATAATTGATTGTCAACTTTAATTAAACTTTGTTGACATTCTTTTAAAGATATCAATTTTTCATTTAATACCTTTATTTCTTGTACTTGTTTAGTAAACAATTTTGTTAACTTTTCAGTATCTTGTTCTTGTTTCTCTATTGTTATCAAAGATTGAGATAATTCTTCTAAAGAAGATTGAGTAAATTTTTCTTCTCTTCCTATTTGAAGAATATCTTTATTCAATCCTTGCATTGCCTGGTCTAAAATATCATTGCCAGTAAGTTTATTAAATAATTTCTGTCTAAATGTTCCAGATTTTTCTAATAAAAAGGGCATAGATATTTGATTAGCAATATTAAGGATAATTTTATCATTGTCTATCTCGATAGGAATAAATTTAATTATTTTTTGAATATCTTCAGGTAAAGTATTGCCTGTTGCATTATAAGTTTCTTTTTTATGTTCTAAAATTGTTAATTCATAGCTATTAACCGAAGAAGTTTTTATTCGTTCAATTATTATATTATTATCTAAAATAATTTTAACGGATGTTTTTTTACTACCATTCATTCTAACTACATCCCCTCTTAATTCAGAAGGATAAAATACCCATCTTATTGCTCTAACAATGGTAGATTTACCACTATCAGTAGCTCCAACGATAGTATTTACTCCTTCCGTAAAATTAAGAAGTAAATGTTCGTGTTTCTGAAAATTATTTAATTCTAATTGTTTAATCCACATTATACACCTTTAAAATCAAGAGGTACACAAATAGAACTGATTACTCTACTTTTAGAACTTCCAAAGAGCCATTGAGAAGGTTGTGTTGCTATTCCATAAAGTTTAATTGCATAATCATCTTTGGGTATCCAACATCCATTAATTAACATCTCAGCTTCGGGAGCAAGTTGAAGTCTATCGGAAGAATGTCTATGTCCTATCATATATAGATTATATCCAGTAGGTAAATTAAGTAATAAATCTTTAGCTTTCTTTTCTACATATGTAGTAGAAGCTCCTCTAATAGTTTCTCCATGAGAAAGAAACAATTTATGTTCATAATTTTCAGTCCCATAAAAACGAGTATCTGGAACATTCATTATGATATTAGATTTTGAATTTAATTGAAACATAAGTTGCATAATTTTATAAAGATGATATTCAAAATTATTTTCTACCGCTTCTTCAGCTTTGCCATTAGCAATACTTCTTCCATGATTACCTATCACTCCTATTACTTCTACTGTTGGAAAATATCCTGATAAAAAATTAATCATATCTACCAATTCTGTTACAGCAGACCAAATTTGTTTTCCTGCTGGCATAGAAACGGTTGCAGATTGTCCTTCAAATATACGGTCATTATCTATCAAATCTCCAAGAAGATAAATTCTTAATTTTTCAAAATAATAACCATGTTTCCAAAGATTAAGTAATCGCACTATACTTTTTAAAAGATGTTGTTCAAATTTTGCTCTTATTTCATCATTATAAGTAACTATTTTTTGATTTATTTCATTATCAAAAAAATAATTAATATCTCCTGTATGTAAATCTGAAATCATCAAATTTAAAATTTCTACTGATTTACCTTTTGGTGCAAATATATATTTAGGAAATCTTTTTACTTGATAATCAGCACATACTATTTCTTTTAACATAGAAATATAATCATTTTGAGAAAGAGTATCTATTTTGTCTTCTTTTTTTATATAATTAATTGGTTCTTCTTTTAGTAACTTACTTCTTCGATGCATTGTTCCTTTAAAACTTCTACCTATTTTATGTGCTATTTCCTCAGTTTTTAAACCTTGAGATATATATAATTTTAATAATTGGTCTTCTTCTTGTGTCCAGTTTTTATTAATCATTTGTTTCCTCCTTTTAGGAATAACACAAACTTAATCTTTTCCGCTTTCTTTCTTTTTTGGTTCTATCGGTTTTACTCCTACTTTTGTCATAATTAAAGAAGTATTTGTCCTGGTATTAACTACAACTTTAAGTACTACCGTTATCAACTTCCAAAGAGCCTTAAATTTACTATTTACATCAGCTTTTGAATCATTAATCAATTTACCTGTTTCATCTACTTCTTTCTTAATATCTTCACTAGTAATCATTTGTTTCCTCCTTATCCTTGTATTAAATTTTCTGGTTTAGTTTCTCTTTTCAATATATCTAATATTTCATCTCCAGCACAACCATTATCAATTCTATGTAAATATTCTAATCTATATGCTTTAGAACTTTCCAAAAGGCGAATAATTTCTTTTAATTGGTCTTCGGTTATAATACTTTTCATTTCAAATCCATACGTACTAATTAATATTTCAAACATTTCTTCCTCCTTTTATTCATTATCTTTTGGTGTTATTAAATCTTTTATGGTTGCCATATAATCAGCAGTATAAACTACCAATTCTAATAAAGTATAATCTTTAATTGGTTTTTTAACTTTTTCTGGAGTCCAAAGACCCATATGATTTTGAATACAATTACCAATTTCAATTATTATTTCTGCGAAAGGAGATACAATATTTTCTTTACTATTTAAAGTAGAAAATAATAAATCTTTTCCATTAATAGGATGATTTTCATATTGTTCATATGAGATTTTAGAATTTTCTTTTAGATTTGCTACTTTGGCAATATCATGTAAAATAGTAGCCGAAATAACTATATCTCTATCTAATTGTGTTATTCCCCATCCAGAGCAAAGTCTATTTGCAATATAAACTGCTCTTTTTACATGAATAACCAATCCACCTTCTTTACAAGTACAAATAGGATGATATTTTCCAGTAGAACTTGCAGGTGCTTTGAAAAAATAATCAAGAGTATTTTCCAATACTTTAATAGTCCATTCCTTAATATACACTGTAGTAATTAAATTAATTTCATTCATTAAAATATCTGCTTTCATTTCTTCTCCTTATTTTTTAAATAATCAATTGCAATTTTTTGAATATTTTCAAATATTATACTATTAATAAAAATATATACTTCATAATGAGAATAACCTTTGCTTTCTAATTCATTATAAATATCTCTTAATATTCTTTCTGCATCAAGAGAATTCTTCTCTATTTTGGATAATCTATACCTTACATACTCAATCATTTCCGCTTTCCTTTTTCTTTCTAGATTTTCTTATTTTTAAAGGAATAATAGAATGAACATCCCATTTCATTGCTTCAAAAATAACTTCTATAATATTATATACATTTCTTTGTATCATCATATTCCAATCTATTTCTTTAATATGTTCTTTATTTTTATCATCAAACGCCAATACATTCTTTTTGGGGTCTTCAGATTGTACATATATCCAATAATAATTATCTCCTACTCTTTTTGTTTTACCAGTTAATAATGTAGTATTTTTTAAAGCTCTTACAAAAATAGGAGGGTCTTTGGTATAAGTAGTTCCTTTTTTGTTTGTAACTTCTGTTTTATAATCTTCAATTTTTTGTGATAATTTAGCTGGAAATGCTATTTCTTCAATAGATAACATCTTTAATCTTTCTATTTCAGATTTAATCCATTCAATAATTTGGTCTTGAGTTTCTTTATTAAGAATTTTATCTATTAAAGTATCTTGAAATGTAGCAATAAATATTGTACTGTCTTTTCTTTTAGCCTGGATTCCTTTTGTTTCTGGTTCAATACCTTTAGAAGTATTTAAATAACCTTTATATCTACACATTGCAAGAATTAAAAGTTTTTCAAAATTACCTTCTCGGTCAATTGTAATAGTTATTTCTTTATTAAATTGTTCTTTTGACCATTGTTGAATTAAATTATTTATAAATTCTGAAAGGTTTTTATTATTATCCATAACAAAAACTGAATCGGTATCACAATAAATTATTTTATAACCTTGTACTTCACATTTATCTTTTATATAATGAAGCAATCCTCTAACTGAACTAGTAATCATTCCTGCAATCCGATGGTCATATAATCTAAAAAATCTATTTCCTAATGTTCCCCAATAAGAGTTTATTATATTTTTAACACCCTCATAAGTAATTTTTATATCTTTTGCAATAGGATTATCTTTAGGTGTTTCTTTAACTAATTTTTTAAATTTGGCTTTTTCTACTAATATTCTTTTTACAGCAGAAGGTAATAATGCTTCTGAATTTTGTTTTATAAAATAACTTTCTATATTCTCTCTTGTCTCTCTATCTGTAACATTTACTGTTATAATATTTTCTCCTGGTTTATCCACAATATTAGAGGGGTCTAAACAAAGGTCTTGAAGCATAGTAGGATACGCAGAATTTCCTGAAATAAATGTTCCTCCTTTTCTTCTCATTACTATAAATCCATTTTTAACAGAAGGACACCATACAGTTCCAGTATATTTTATTTTCTGTTTCCCTTTATTAATTGTAGTATATTTTTCCGAACAACAAAAAACAACTCCCGATAATCCCTTTTTTCTATTTAAAGAAGCCCGACCGATTAAACAACATAGATATTGAAATCTATCTCTTGCTAATTTATCTTTTGCATAATATTGCCATTGTTTTTTATTCCCATCTCCCTTCATTAATGTTTCAAATAATAAATTTAATTGTCGCAATGATAATTGTTGAAGCATCCATAAAGGAATAACTTTATAATTATCTTCTAAGTGAATATAAGTAGAATATAACCATTTTAAATTCCATGTAAATTCTCCTTTTCTCCATCCTTTTCTATCATATTTTGAAACATTCCATTTTAATTTTTTAAATATAGTTTGAATTTCTTTGCAATACGAAGCGTTTGTTTTATTACTTTGAGAAATATAATAATAATTATGATTTTTATGTCCTTCTGTAATAATCCACGCATGTATTTTTAATATTTCATCACTTATAAAATAATCGGGTCTTTTTTCAATTTCTCCACTTAAAGGAAACAACGAATGATGTAAAGGAATATCTTTTGCAAATTGAACATGCCAACTATGAGGATTATTTTCTTGTTTTCTATAAGAAACAGTAAGTTGTTTAAATAATACTTTGTGATTCCATGTTAATAATTGGTCTGTTCGTTGATTCTTTAAATGATACATTTCTATATTTTTTACTTTTTGAATATTTAAATGTAAAATAGGTTGAAATTCTATTTTATTATTATTTATATTAAAACTAGCAACAATATCATTTTTGTTTAATTCATAATATTTTTTCCATCCATCTTCTGTTAATATTTCTGTATCTTCTGAATAACATCCTAAATCATACTTTCCTACATTATAAAAATCTCCTGTTTCAAAAGTTTCTCTATATGCTCCTTCAAATTCTTCAGAATCATTTTCATAAGATTTTCCATTAGGCAATATTATATTTCTTTCTTTAGCTTCTTGTAATAATAACATGTCTATAATTCTACTATTATAAGCAAAATCTTCCCATCCTACTTTAGAAAATCTTCTTATTTCATCATACAAAGGAATAAATTTAAATTTTTCTTTTTCTAATTTAACCATTAATTCTACATCATCTATATTTCTTAACTTTATTTCTTCTCGTATTTTAGAAAAATCTACTTCTTTATATTTTTTTCCTTGTTTAAGATATTTTTCTGCAATAGTATCTAATGCATAACTCTTTTCGTTTTTATATATTTTCTTTAACCAAGTAAGATAATCAATTATACTTGTTCCTGCTGGATAAAAATTATTATAATCTTTCTTTCCTCCTCTTACTTGTCCTATTGGACTAATTGCAGTAGCAAAATTATTATACATACTACTGTCTTTAAAAAATTCTTTTTGAGGTAATTTAGAAAATCTATTATAACAATTTCCAGACCAATGATAATCATTATAATTTCTTCTAACAAATAATAAATTATTTGAAATTGTTAAACAATATACAAAATTATTATAATTTACATATTTTCTTAAATCTTTTTTTCTATTTGGAGAATGATTAAAATATCGTTTGTTAATATATAAAGTATAAAATTTTTTATATTTATTTAAAGAAACTACAAATCCGCTTCTCAGTGCCAATTCTTGAACATCTTTTGCTAATTGTTTGGAAATCGTGCAATAAGAATATTGGTTTTTTTGTTTTATATGTCCATCTCCTTTTATTAATGTTTTTAATAATATCCAAGATTGCTCTTTGTTTAATTTTAATAATTCTTTTGGTATAAATTTATCTTTGGCTTTGCCAAATTGTTTAAGATATGTATATAATTGAACAGAACTAAAACAATATTTGTGCCCATGATAACTCCATCCTATTTTAATTTTTGTTAATAATTTTTCTATTTCTTGACATTTTTGAAAATTTGCTATCTTAGATTGGGAAATAACAATTGTTCTATTGTTATTATTATATAAATGTCCTTCGCTTAAATATAATCCTAAAAATTTAAGCCAATCATCCATTTTAATTTTTTTGTTTTTCCTAAATTTAATCCAACCAGAATTTTTATATTTGGGTAATATAAACCATTTAATTTTTTTCTTATTTATAGGAAAATCTTTTTTAAACGTAATGCATTGTTTCGTTTGATTCGCTTTTACAAATTGATAATTATGCCAATTAGAATTGCTATGAGTATTACTTTTTATCCATAAATTATGATTTGGAGTAACTAAAGTATTAATATATTTACCTCCTTGATAAAACATTTTTCCATTATATTTATATTTAATATAATCTTGGGGATAATGATATTCTACTTTATTGGTCTTGGGATTAAGAGTAGCAATTTTAATCTTTAATTTTTGGTCAACTATATCTTTTAATAACATCCAACCGTTTTCAGTCATAACTTCTGTGTCAGAAGAATAACAATAAGGATAATCAAAATCATTCATATACCATCCTATTAACAAATCAAATTTTGCTTTTTGTAAATAATCAATAAAGTCTTTAAATAATTCTATTTCCGCATCTTCTATAATAAGTTGAGGGTCTTTGTCAAAATAATCTCCTATATACCAAGTTTTTATCTTATCAAATTTACTATTATAAAGAGAAATAGATATTACTGGAAATTTAGCAGTAATAGGGTCAGGATATTCATCTTCTAATTTTAAAACTTCAATATCTAACATTCCCCATTTAATAGGACATTTTTCAAACAATTTTATTTTATCTATAATATATCGTTTACAATAATTAATATCGGCTTCATAACTATTTTTACTTTTAAAATTATTTATTTCTTTTGGGTCAGATACAATTACTTTTTTAACTTTTATTCCATCTATTGCAGTAAATTCTCCTTTATTGTCAGATTCATAATAATAAGGATAAAATGAAGAATCCTTAAGGATTTTTAACTTTCCATCGTCTTCTCTTACGAAAAGATATACTATTCTACCTTTATTATAATAATTTATTATTTTCACTTTAATTCCTCTCGATGAATTAATCTCATAGTTTTTGAATAATTTCCTATCCCTATATATTCCCCATCAATATGAAAAAATTCAATATCTTCTATATTAATTTTCTTTCCAATTTTATCTTCTAATTTACCGATTTCTTTATAATATCTGTTCTCAATTCTCACTAATTCTTTCCAATAAGGTTTTAATTTCTCAATTAATTTTTTATTCACTTTTATTGAATATTTGTTCATTTGTTCTCTTTAAATATTAATGGTATCAATGGTAAACAAGCAAAACTAGTTATTGAAGATAATATTATCAGCCCTTTTAATCCAACAATAGGTAATAACCATCCACCAGTCAATGTTGACAATGTTCCTGCTAAATTTGATATTGAACATAACATAGCAAAAGAAGTAGATTCCAATCCCTCAATACAATTTCGAGCCATAAAGTCCATTATCATTAAAAATAAAAACATTCCTATTACACTAAAAAATATATTATATAAAATATCTGTGAATGGTGTAAAATAAAGATATGCTAATGAAGTACATGCTCCTAATATTACAGAAAATATTATCCATATTTTAATATTAATTTTTTTACTATAATAATAATAAATACTTGCTCCTATAATGCTACAAATTGAAGCAATGATTCCTACATAACCTATAAACATTTTAGACCATTTAAAAATATCTCTTTCAATATACCATAGTGGAGTACCAAAAGAAGGGTTGTATTTATATAAAAGAATAAATAAACATATTAATAAAAATCTCTTATTAGTAAATAATTGTTTATAATTTAATTTTTTCTTAATATTCTTACATAATTTAACTGGATACTCACAATATTGTACTCCTTCACATTCTATACAATTACCTTTCTTTTTTTCTTCTTTATATCTCCAAACACAACCAATTCCTATTAAATAAAAAGGAATTAATAATAAAAATCCCCATTGATATGGATAATTCTTTTCTGCTATATATGCACCTATTAAAGTAGCAATCATTCCTGCAATAGTAATTGCTATCCATTGGATACTTTGAATTTTACCTGTAATTTCAAATTTTTTACCTTCTACTACCATGATTCCATCCACTGAAACATCTCGAAAAGCAGTATTCCAGTTAGAAAACATCAATACAGTTACTAATAAACTTATTGGTAACGTAAATATTCCTATTAAAGAAGCAAATAAAATATCAATTCCTATCGCTAATAATATCCATGTCCTTCTTTGTAATTTTGTTCCATCAATTGTCATACCAATTAAAGGTTTTAATATCCATGCCAAAGAAGTAAACGCACCAATAAACATTAATATTGAAGGAGAATAATGTAATGTTTCTTTAAGATAATATGAAAGAGGAGTAGAAGCAATTCCTCCTATTCCTTGAAGGAAATATATTGAACTATTTAATGCAAATATCAAAAACAAATTTTTTTTCATTTTTCTGGAACATTTCCTATTAAGATATTTTTTTTAAAATTTATTTGTTCAATAAATTCATTAATATGTTTTTCTGATAATCTAATATAATGTTCATAATTATAAATAAAATCTGGAAAAAATAAATTAGTACCTATACATTCTACAATTTCTTGCATTATTCCAAAATTCTTATCTAAATACATATCTCTTGAACCAATAAAACTTTGAATTCCTATCTCAATTTCTTTTTTTATAAGTGGTCTAGTTAATTCAGTCATTATTAAATCATATGCTTTGTTAATATTTTTCGGGTCTAATCCTAAATTGACACTCCATACAAATCCGCCATTACGATATGTTTCTACATTAAAACTTATTCTATAAACCATATGATATTTTTCTCTAATTATATTAAATAATCTTCCTATCATACCATTATATATTTCTGCCAATAAAGAAAATGAATAATTAGTAAATATTCTATCTTGATTTAATAAAACATAATTGCAAATTTCAACATTTGCTTGTTGTATATCTTTACGAGGTAATAAAATTTGTGTACCTGGAGCATGATTAGTTAAAATTTCTATGTCTTCTGTAGGTCGTATATCATCTAAATTAGTATTGTCAACATTATATAATATTTCAGGAACATCTCCGATTTGAATTAAATATAAATTATTATAATTTTCTTTATGAAAATTTATTAATTTATTTCTATCAATATTATATAAACTTTTTTCTATTCCAATAGTAAATATTCCTAATGGAGATTCTGGTTTAAATAAATATTGGCTTCTTAAAATTTCCAAACTATCTTTTGGATTGTCTTGATACATTTTTAATTCTTGAAGAATTACTTCTCTTTCTTTATTAACTTCTTTTATAGGAAACATAGGATTGCTTGCCATATCTATTAATATATCTTTCGCAATATCTTTATATTTATTACTAATTATTGCCCAATAACAGGTTACTTCGTTAGAAGTATAAGCATTTAATATTCCACCATATTGTTCAATGCCACTATTAATTTGTTTGGCAGTATATTTTTTAGAACCTTTAAAACACATATGTTCAATAAAATGACTAATACCCTTAATATCATTAGATTCATAACGAGAACCTATTTTAGACATTATACCTATAACAGTAGATTTTCCTGATTTTGGAATACTAATTATATTATTAATCTTTTGGTTCATCGTCTTCTCCTGCTCCTGGTTCTTTATCTTCCTTATCTCCTGGTTCTTCATTGTTTCCATAAGAATGACTTCTACAAGTACGAATACTGTTTTCTCCTCTTTCAACCCAACCTTTTAATATTAACATTCCATGATAAAGGTCTAATACTTCGCCTCTAATCATATCTTCTAAAATATCATTACCTGGAAGTTTTTTCTTATTTGTTTCCGCTTCAATTGCTTTTTGAAACTTTTGATACGCAATATAAACTAATAATCTTGCTTTTAATTTACGAAAAGCAATTAATATTTCTCCATATGCTTCGCTAATTTTATCTTGTCTGGATAAATAAAATCCTTTTGCAAATGGGTCGTGATTAAGAGCCATTTCTTTATCGGTTTGTTTGATAATTTCAAAATATTTATGTTCGGTTAAATATTTTATTTTATCAATAGCATATTTATTTAATTCTTCTGATTTAAGTTTATCTTGAATCGCCATATTAATCCTCCTTTAATCCTTCTTCAAAATAAAAAGAAAGACGTAATTCTTGTCCTTCTATACATCCAGAAATTTGAGATTTATCTATTCGTAATATCAACGAAAATCCTATTTTAATTTCTATTGTTTTTATTTTTTTTATCTTTTCTCCTTCTTCATTTATTCCCTCAATCACTTCAACTTTTTCTTTCTTAACAGGTGCATCTGCTCCTTGTCCTCTACGAAGTTTTAAAATCAATCTACTGTTATGCAATAAAGCATGTCCTCCAGTAAGAGTTTCTATCTTAATAAAAGAACCCAAATCCATCCGAGATTGTCCTATTAATACTATTGCACATTTTGATTCCGCTACAAATGGAGTAGCCATCTCAAAAAATTGAGTCAATTTTCTTGCTCTTAATGCCATTGTATCTTGAGCAACTGATTTTTCAGTTTTTGCTTTGCCTTCAAATAATTCTCCCGAAGGAGCAAGACCATGCAAAGAATCAAATATAATCAAATCTGCTACTTTTTCTCTACATAATTTAATCACTGTATCCAATCCTTCTTCAATTGTAGTTACATTAACCACAACTAATTTTTCAGTGTCTACTCCTCTTTTCTGTGCCCAAACAGGGTCATAACTTCTTTCTCCGTTAATATAAATACAAATTCCACCTGTTGATTGAACATAAGAAATTAAATCTAATGCAATAGTAGTTTTTGCACAACCTTTGCTTCCCCACAAAGTAGTATATGTTCCTTTTGGTATTCCACCACCAGTAAATTCAGTAAGATATTTATTTTTAAAAGGAATTCTGGCTCGTTCTTCAATAGTATTAGCATATTTAATAGCTACTTTACCAAATTTTTTATTTAAATCTCGTAAAGTATTATTTAATCTATCTTTTCTTTCCTGTTGTTCTTTTGTTAATTTTGCTTCTTCTTTTTTAATATCTTTTTCTACAATTTTATCGAGATTATTTAATTCTTTTTCGTTAATCTTTTGGTCTTTTATAGTTAATTTTTCTTCTTTAAATATTTTCATTTTGTTCTTTTTCCCCAATGCACCTTTTGTCCTACTCATTTTATATCTCCTTTATATGGTCTAACATCATTTTTGCTAAATAAACTGCTCCATTTTCTCTATGATGTGTAATAATAGTTCCATCATCTAATTTATATCTATCAGGTAATAAATTTGCACTTCTTCCTTTTTTACATCCTTTTCCAATATTCCTTGCTGAACGAGTAAAGATGGGATGACCATTAATTAAAATAGATACTGTTATCATTCAATCCTCCTAAAAAAAACGTTGGTTTCCATAACTATAATTTTTAATTGACTGTTTTAACCAATCTTCTAATTGAGTGCAAATTAAACTAATTTTTGTTTTTATATTTATATGTAAACACCCTAATTCTTTTAGGTTTTGTAATACTTCTTCTTGTATACCATACCCCTTTTCCAAAATCATAAAATGATTTTTTCTTACTTTTTTAGTAAATATTTTTAATTCTTTATCGAAATCTCCTACTATTACTTTCTTATTTTTCTTTGGGTCAAAACAATAAATCTTCATTTTATCTCCAGATTATTAAAATAATCATCTATTGTTAGAGTAACCGTAATCAATCCATCTTTCTGTCTATTCACGAATATCGGTATCCTCTTAGAATCAATAGGAAGAGCAAAAATTAATTTATCCCAATCTTTTTTTTGAATAATAATATTGTTATGAGAATTGTCTACTTTGCATTGAACTATAAATTTAGATGAAAGCACATCTTCTAATTCAGAAGAAGCACCTGAATTCTTTGTTCTTCTGGCTTTCGGGTCTATTTTTTTAATATAAGAAACCACTAATTCTTCCAATATATTACCTACTGTTCGTTTATTATCCATTACACCACCGTTATTATTTGTGGAATTGGAGTATTTATTGCTCCTATCACAAAACTCGTTTCCATACACAAATAAACTAATATCCATATCCAAGAAAATTTATGAGTAATTGTTAATAAAATATATGCTGTTCCCATTGTTATTAACATCAGTCCAATTAATATTAAATTTCCGAATAAATATCCTATCATTTTTTACTTTCTTTTAAATCCTTTTGTAGTTTTTTATCATATTCTTTTATTGTTTCTATTAATTTCTCATCTTCTGTATAAAAAAGGTTATCAAAATTTTGTTGTTTAAAATAAAAAGCATTATATAATAATTGTCCTAATCTTAAATATGAATATTTTTTCCATGTTCTTTTAAGTTGTTCTAAAATTTTGGGAATTCTTCTTGGATCTCTAATTTTTTTCATTTTAATAATCCAGCAAGTGCCAATACAAATCCATCGGCTTTGTCGCTGTCCTCTATTAAAACTCCAAATGCCATTTTTAAATAATCTTGTACTAATAATTTAATATCTATTTTCTTTGGTTTTCCTTTATTTTTTCCTTTGCTAATTATTTTAGGTTTAATATTTCCTTCTGCCATTTGGTCATTTTTATTGAATTTAATTTGTGCTCTCGCACTTATAGGTAAAATAAAGAAAATATAATCACATTCTTTTCTAAATGACATCCATACTAAAGTAGAAAATCTTGCTAAATGTTTAAGTCCTTCTGGATTTTTTCCAAACCAACAATCTTCTATAGAGATAATTTTAAATCCTTTGTATTTCAAATTTTGTTTTATCTTTTCAGTGGCATTAAGAAAATATTCCATTCTATGAATAATATCCTCTTTAGGATTCGTTTCTATTTTTAATAAGTCCTCTATATAAATTTTAGAATCATCTGTTCTTAAAATACAAATACCTGTATAATGTTCTGCAACATCCCAACCAATACAAATCGCATTTTTACGAATAATTTTTTCTACTACTGCCTCTACTTCTTTTATTAATAATTCTTTAATCATTCTTTTCCTCTTCATTTCCATTAGAAAGATTTTCTTCGGTCAATGGTTTCTCTTCTACTTTTGTTTCATCTACTCTTATTAAAGTTTTATCATCCCAATTAAATTTACAAGGAATTTTTACTAATCTTTTTGCTTTAATACTTTCTCTTATTTTATTTACTTCAAAATATCCACTTGCACCATCAGAATCTTTATCGTAAAAATATTTAACAGATAATGCTGGAAATAAATTAATCAAATTAGGAGCAAAAAATGCTCCGTCTTCTTTTAACTGAACAAAAATAATCAATAATCCACCATGTTTATCTAATTGCTGTGCAAAATGACCAAACGTCAAATGAGTATCCTTAAATTGTGTAGGATTTAACCAATCTATTATTGTTATTGCCTGTTTCTCTAATTCTATTTTAGTAGGGTCATAACAAAAAGCATGATAAAAATCTTTTTCTGTTAATCCTAACTGAAGTCCAATTTTTTTAAATCTTGAACCTGTTTCCAAAGAAACATAATATGGTTTTACTCCTTGTATAGATAATTGTTTAATAATATTCATAGCCACATGAGTTTTACCACTTCCTGTATGAGCACCAATTACTAATACATCTCCCCAACAAAAATATCCTAAATCATAAAAATAAGGTATCTTAAAAGGTAATGGTTTTGTACCTTCTATTAAATCAGTTTTCCAATCTAATTTTTTAATAGGAAAATAAACATTTCCTTTCTTTTGAAGATAATCTTCTCTAAGTAAAAATGCAAGAGCTTTATCAATTCTAGATTTTTCTTCTTTAGATAATCTTCCATCTCCTGCACTAATTCTTTCAATATCTCTATGAGTAGCTTCATCTACTTCTTTTAAATATTCTAATATTTGATTAGCTAATTCTTTTTCATCAAACATTTGATATTGATTAATAGAATTAATAATATTTCTCATTTCTTTATATTCTAAAGGAGGAGAACAACTAACTTTATTAAATGCTCCTAATGTAAATTCAACGTCTGCAACGTTCATTTGTTTACGCAAAATACATCCTAAATGAAATAAATAATCGTGTCTACCATCGCCTTCTTCCATTAATGATTTCTTATATGTTTCTGTTTTAATTTCTTCTGCTAATTTTTCTGAATGTGATTTTAAATTTTTAACAGTAATAAATTTTTTAAGATAATTTTTAAATTCTTCTGGTATTTTAATAATAGAATTATTATTAATAAATTTTCGTTGAATTAAATTTATAACACTTGGATAAATAACTACTTGCCCACCTTCATTTTCAATATCTATTTTCAATGTATCAATCCTAGTTTTGGGTAATTCTTCTTCTGCAAAATAATATAAATGAAATCCTTTTCCACTTTCTTGAATTAAAGTTTTTCCCATTAATTTTTCTATTTCTAGAGGAATAGGTTTTTGGTCTATATCTATAATAATAAGATTACTTATCTTCCCTGTTCTTACCCCTAAATTAAGTCCATTTCCTAACCATTCTAACCATTCTTTTTTATCTTTATGTTCTTTATTTGTCCATTCTTTTTCAACTGGAATCTTATCATTTCTTTTTATAGGTACTAAAGAAAATCCATATTTCATAAACAAATCAAACCATTTATTAATATTTTTTTCATCCTCTGGAGTAAGCGTTTTGATATTAAATAATTCTTTAATATATTGAATTATTTTATCAGATGTCCAATTAATTTTATCTTTTTCTGCCATTCTTACAATAGATGTTAATCTAAATTTTTCTCCTTTTCTTGAACAATTAGGATTTAAACATTTGATTAAATGAGTTTGTGCTACTACTTGAGCAGTAAGAGAAGGGTCTTTACAATATGGACATATAGTATTTATAGTTTTTCCCTGAGTCCGAATTTTAATCTTAAATTTATCACAATATTTTTTAATACTTTCGGGGGATAATATTTGTTGTATGTACAAATCCATTATTTCACCTCTTTAAAATTTCGTAAAATACTATTTATTAATAGAAGTCCACCTATAATTTGTTGGTCTTCTGGAATTTTTCCTGGTATTTCAATACATAAAGAATATAATGCTCCTCGTTGAAACATAGAATCATCCATTGTATTATCTTTAATAGGTTGTACTACTACTCCTCTTATACATTTTTCTCTATAAATAGTACCTGTTTCTATAATAGATAATTTGTTTTTTCTTAATTCTTCTAAACTTATGTCTGCAATACTTTCTTTATTTGGTCTTTTTCTTTCATATACATAAAATCCATTTTTTCCCATGTCTGTATGAATATCAAGAAATAAATCTATCCTATGAGGAAGTGCTTCTTTAATTAATTTGGCTTCTTCTGAAAGTAATTCTTCTTTTTGATTAAAACCTGTATTACCATATTGATTTTTTCCATTTTTTCTTCTATTATAAGTATATCCAAAAGGATTTACAACAGGAAATAAAATAAAATTATAATACCCTAAATATTCTTTATTAAATTCTTGTAAAAATCTTAATAATACTCTCACGCCTACAATTTCTTCTCCATGAGCACCAGCATTAATAACTACATTCCATTTAGCCAATTTGGAATGGGTATGTAAAGAAAGAAAAGGATAAAATTTATCATAATTAATAAT
>Ga0315285_10000931_pt1 | contig 30435 bp, 38 predicted proteins | sample YL17G09_36_MG_FD_203698 | JGI IMG/M metagenome (GOLD analysis project Ga0315285, IMG submission 203698) | Sediment microbial communities from Yellowstone Lake, YNP, Wyoming, USA - YL17G09_36 | ecosystem: Environmental > Aquatic > Freshwater > Lake > Sediment | place: USA: Wyoming | collected...
CGATGGTTTTTCTTGAACATGGGCAGCCTTCTCTATCTGGGTTGCCCTGATTATATTAAAGAATCTCTTTTTCGAGGAGGGTGCAAATTGGATAGATTTTGTCCAGTCGTTTTTGCAGTGGACTCATCTATTCAATAAAATAAATATTCCGGGAAGTTCACAAATTATTGCAACCCGTATACAGTCTGTTGAAGAGGTTAAGGTCAGAATTAAGGCAGCCCCGGGTGTATTCGAGGCGGGATGCTTCGGGGGGAGCTGGGAGGTAAAAGACGCTATTTGATGCAGCATGGACGATAAGTTGTCTGGGATGGATAAACCAGGAGGGGTTGACAGGTAAAGAGATAATCAGGGCAGGAATTGTCATAGTACCGAAAACGAATGGGTATTTTTTTGTCCTAAAAACCCTATAAAAACAGCCATTTCAACGAGTAAAATAATTCGGACAAAAGCATTCGTATTAGCGGAAACGAATGATATGGTTTGAGAATTGCAACAGAAACGGAGTTGAATTATCTCGCTCGGTAATACCTGGAATAAACCAAGGTGGCACTTTTCCGGTATGAGGGAGTGAGAGGCGTGGTTCTCATTGTAATTATCAATATAGCACATGTGTTCTGTTTCTACAAGGGGATATACCAATTGCTAGTGCGAACATCCATTTACAATAGTGTCAATCTCCACGACGATTTTACAACTCTCAGATAACCATATAATGAAACTGCCTGAAAGACCGTTTTATGCCTCTTTTCTTACCTCAATGCTTTAATTTCCCCATGCAAAAACGGATTTTGTTTGACAAACAGGCTGGATTGTGCTATATAATAAGCATATCCCCCCTGCTCCTTCGGGGGCAGGGCGCGAGGCGGTGCACAACCGCCTCTGCTTTTTTAACTCAACGGGGGAAAATGTGAAAACTATCGTTTATGTAGACGGCTTCAACCTGCATTATGGCGCGGTCAAAGGAACGCCGTATAAGTGGCTGGATATTTTACGACTTTGCATGTTACTCCTCCCCAAAAATGAGATCGTTAAAATCAAGTATTTCACCGCCCTGGTCACCGCTCGCCCCAGTGACCCGGACCAACCCAACCGGCAGTTGCTGTATCTGCGAGCCCTACAAACGATCCCCGGTCTGGAAGTAATTTACGGACATTTTCTTGAACACGAGATCATGATGCCAGTGGCGAGTCCTCCCCCGGGCGGGCCGAAATATGTTCGCATCATCAAGACCGAAGAAAAAGGTTCCGACGTGAACATCGCTGCCCACATGATCAACGACGGTCACAACGGCCGCTATCAGGTGGCAGTAATTGTCTCGAACGACTCTGATCTGGTTGAGCCGGTTAAGATTGTGCGCCAGGAGTTGATCCTACCAGTAGGGATATTGAATCCAATTCTCGATCATCCCAGCCATGAACTACGGAAATATGCTACTTTTGTCAAACCTATACGCAAGGGTGTTTTATCAGTCAGTCAGTTTCCTCCCCAGCTGAAAGATTCTAGGGGGAAATTCTATAAACCTCCCGCATGGTAACGCCATATCTTCTACAATTTGGATAATCCCATGAGTATAGAAAAACTCTGCCCATCCTTCATATACGACTCGGACCGCCTGCGCGTACTCGCCGCCGTTGTCCCCGAAGCCTTTGCAGACAGGAAGATCAACTGGGACACTTTGCGCATAGCCCTCGGCGAGTACCTCGAAGACGAGACCCAGGAGCACTTCGGCATCTTCTAGCCCGGCAAAAGGGACGCCCGCCGGCGTGTGGGGAAATAAAATGGGCGACCCGATGGGTTGCCCTTCAAGACAGCTTAGGAGAAAGAGAAAGGAATTATTTATGAGACCCCTCCCAGCCCCCCCAAATACGACAGCAATTGTGTGGATATGATGAAAAGTACTAAAGTCGTATTTGGGGGAGGGGTAAAGTGTGTGAAGGTTCGGGAAGACTTGGATTCTTCTACAATAAGATATGAGTTGAGACCTTCGGTCATTATTGTGTTCAGGTCAGGAGACCCAGCCACATCGATTATTTCATTGCAATAAATTGCCATTTATGGCATAATAACCGCATGAAATTTGTCCATCTGCTGAAAATCGCCGCCAAACAGCCCTTCTTCGAGACAGGATTTCTCCTGGCAGGCGCGGTCGATCCCGACGACGTGCGCCGGCAGCTCTCCCGCTGGGTGCAAGCCGGGCGGGTCATCCAGCTCAGGCGCGGGTTGTACACCCTGGCTGCCCCATACCAGCAAAATCCTACCCATCCCTTCCTGGCTGCCAACGCGCTGCTGCGCGGCTCGTATGTCAGCCTGCAGTCAGCCCTGGCCTTTTACGGGTTGATCCCGGAGTATGCGGCGCAGACCCTCAGCGTTACCACCCAACGACCGGCTCGCTGGCGCAATAGCCTGGGTGACTTCCGCTTCAAGCACATTGCACCGCACCTGTTCTACGGTTACCAGCAGGTTGACCTCGCCTTCCCGAACGGCCAGCAGGTTTTCCTCGCCCTACCGGAGAAGGCGCTCCTGGACCTCATTCACCTGACCCCAGACGGTGATGACCCAGCTTACATTGCCGGGCTGCGCCTGCAAAACCTGGAGCGCCTCGACCCGGAGCGTCTGCTGGCCTTGTCCCGCCGCGCCTGTAAACCGAAGTGGCTGCGGGCAGCGGAGCGTATTGCGGCGCTTATTGCAACTGAAGAAGCAGCATACGAGAGCTTATAAATCCAAATCCATCACCATCCCGGATCCCCCCATGAAAGAATACCTGCCGTCCCTGATCGCCTCAGCTCCCAACCCGCTGCAAGCCCGCAACCAGGCGCGCGATTACCTGCATGCACTGATCCTGCAGAGCTTACAGAGGGCGGGTGCAATGGTTCCGCTGGCTTTCCACGGCGGGACGGCTCTGCGCTTCCTGTACGGCAGCCAGTGCTATTCCGAGGACCTGGACTTCGCGCTGGAGGGAACCACACACACCTATGACTTCCACGCGTCCCTGCAGGCAATCAGGCGTGACCTGGAAGCCCAGGGGTACGCAGTCGCGCTGAAGGTCAGCGGACGGAAGACGGTGCAGCACGCCTTCGTTCGTTTCCCAGGCCTGCTCTTCGATTTGGGGCTTTCCCCTTATCCGGACGAAATCCTGTCTGTAAAGATCGAAGTGGACACCCAGCCGCCGCAGGGAGCCGGGCTGGAGACCACGCTGGTGCGCCGGCATGTATTGCTAAACCTGCATCATCACGACCGGGCTTCCCTGCTAGCCGGGAAACTGCACGCCCTGCTGCAGAGACCCCACCTGAAGGGACGTGACCTTTACGACCTGATCTGGTACCTGAGCGCCCCGGACTGGCCGCCCCCCAACCTGGTCCTGCTCAACAATGCCCTGGCGCAGACCGGCTGGCGAGGACCACACCTGAACCCGGAAAACTGGCGCGAAGTCCTGCAGGCACATCTCAAAGGGATTAACTGGAAGAAGGCCAGGGCTGACGTCGAGCCATTTCTCATCTCACAGCAGGAGAGCGCCCTGCTCACCAGAGAAAACCTGGAAAGGCTGCTGGCAGAAAGATAAAGCAGCGCGGGCAGGAAGATGGTGTATGTGAAGGTTGCCGGAGGAGTTGTCGCGATATTCAACACCAGGGGGAAATATAAATGACTATGAATGGTTGAAGACCTGCGGTCGGGTATGTGGCAATTGGGGATCAGGTAATCAGGGAGAAGGGGATTGGTGAGGTGATATTCGATATTCGAGATTGGAGATTGGTAATCAGGCGATCAGGGATCAGGGATAGTAGAACTGGAAGACGATAAGGCTCGATAAATAAGATTTTGCGGACTAACCCCAGAGGGGTACACAGTATACGCCCTTCGGGTTTGCTTCGCGAAGTCCGCACTCCGAAATATATAAACGACCATGAGAGGCTGGAGACCTGCGGTCGAATTCGTGGCAGGGTCAGGAGACCCAGCCACATCGGGAGTAACCTATCCGAATCAATAAAATGAAGTACTATATTCCATGAAAATCAATATCCGTGAGGCAAAACCAACCGATGCGGAGCAGTGGATCGCTTATGTTCAGGATCACAGCGAAGAACCAGGATCCAACATTACAATATCGCTAGGTGAATTAACGCTGACGGTGGCAGAAGAACAGGATATCCAAGGCGGGTAACCCCGGTTGGAATAATACATCTATAATGGTGGTGAAAAAAAAAGATTATTTATGACCCGCAACAAAGATGGTTTAAGCTTTGGAAGAAGGACCGAGCAATGAAAAAAGGTTCAAAGACCAGCGGTTTCGGTACCACAGCACGGATCAGCCACGATTCTTCGCAATATTACAATTCCAGACTGTATTCTGACCTATCCAGAGAGAACGTCCTGCGCCCTGTTCCTGACAGTCCGTTTCCAGGCGATCAAATGAACAGGATCATACAAGGCAGTTCTGAAACCATGAAGGAAATCCCTGATAACTCACTGCACTTAATGGTCACCTCACCTCCTTATAATGTAACGAAAGAATATGATGAAGACCTTTCACTGAAGGAATATCTACTATTGTTGAAGAATGTATTTACAGAAACTTATCGTGCCCTGGTTTACGGTGGAAGAGCCTGTATCAATGTTGCGAATTTGGGACGCAAGCCGTATATCCCGCTCTCGGATCACATCTCGCAGATGATGATCGAAATCGGGTATCTCATGCGGGGTGAGATCATCTGGTATAAGGGTGCAGGCGCCGGCGTTTCCATGGCATGGGGCAGCTGGCAATCCGCTGCCAATCCCGTGCTGCGGGATACGCACGAGTACATCCTGGTCTTTTCCAAGGGGTCATTCTCACGAAAAAAGTCGACTGATAAAGAAAGTACGATAACCAAAGATCAATTCATGGAATGGACAAAATCGGTCTGGCTGATGAACCCCGAGGCGGCGAAAAAAATCGGGCATCCGGCGCCATTTCCGGTGGAACTGCCATACAGGTTAATTCAGTTATATACCTATCAAGGAGATGTGGTCCTGGACCCTTTCATGGGCAGTGGTTCCACAGCAATTGCAGCCTTAAAATCCGAAAGAAAGTATATTGGTTACGACATAGACCCAGAGTATATTAAACTTGCCGAAAAAAGGATCGCAGCCTACCGACGACAGTTGAGTTTGGGCATCTAAAAACATGGTCCAGCAACGGTCGCACCTGACCACCTCCCTCCCGCTTCTCTCCGCCCTGCTCACCCTATCCGCAGCACCTTGGCGCCGTGGATCTTGCGCGTTTTCATTTCAAAGAGGGCTTGATTCGCCTCGCTTAAACCATACTCCTGAACCTCAGGCCGGATGGGGATCTTCGCTGCCATTTCCAGGAATTCACGCACGTCGCTGCGGGTCACGTTGGCGACGCTCTTGATCTCTTTTTCCATCCAGAGGTGGGCGGCGTAGTCCAGACTTAACAGATAATCCTTGTCCACCTCTTCCTTTCGAATGGCGTTGATCACCAACCTCCCACCGGCATTCAGGTGCTTGAGAGCCTCGACCACCGGCTTCCAGGCGGGTGTGGTTTCGATGATGGCAGCCAATTTTACGGGCGGCTCAACCCCAATATCACCTGCCCAGGCGGCACCCAGCTCACGGGCAAAAGCCCTTTCAGCCTGGCTGCGGGTGAACACGAACACCCGGGAGGCAGGGTAACGATGCCTTGCCATCATCAACACCAGGTGAGCCGAAGCACCAAACCCGGTCAAGCCCAGGTCCTGGCCGTCCTGCAGACCGGTCAGCCTGAGAGAACGATACCCGATGGTACCCGCGCAAAGCAAGGGAGCAGCCTCCAGATCAGAAAAGACGGGCGGGATGCGATAAGCAAAATCCTCAGGCACCGTCATGTATTCGGCATAGCCCCCATGCACATCCCTGCCGGTGGCTTTGAAGTCCGGGCAAAGATTCTCGCTGCCCTGCAGGCAAAAATGGCAGCTGCCACAGGCTGAGTAGATCCAGGCTACGCCGACCCTTTCACCGATCGGAAAACTAGTTGCTGCGTCACCGCGCCCAACCACCCTGCCGATCACCTGGTGACCCAGCACACAGGGCAGGTGCGGGGGAGGAGTACGACCCTCGATCTCGTCCAATTCGGTGTGGCAGACCCCACAGGTTGAAACCTTCAGCAACAGTTCTTTCACGGCAGGAACAGGATCGGGCATTTCGGTCAGTTGCAGGGGATCCCTGGTTTCATCCAAACGGCCGACCTGATTCAAGACCATTGCTTTCATGTAACTCTTCCCACTGGTTAAGCCCTGATAAGATGTGTGTTGATGTATAAAACGGTCAATATGCTAGCGCGTGATCGGGAAACCAACTCCCAAGGCTGCCAGCGCAGCGAAGGCGATAAGCACCAGGGCTGTTCCCAGGATGACATCCCGTCCCTCCCGGCGATCCACCATTTTCAATGAGGGATAAACGCCTTCCACTTCCCAACGCGGACCTGCGATCCAGCTGAAGATCAACCCGCCCAGCAGACCACCCACGTGTCCCCAGTTGTCAATTCCGGGCTGAAGACCGATGAATAGGTTGATCATGGCGATGAAAATGATATTACTTAGGGCACGCCGCGCCTGCTGACCAAACAAGGCACGATTGTGATACAGGAAGACCCCTTCAGCCGCCAGTAGCCCAAAAATGGAGGTGGAGGCACCCACTGAAATGCCGGACGAAAACAGGAAAGAAAATACATTTCCTGCAAAACCAGCCAGCAGGTAGAGAAGCAGGTAACGCCCATGCCCCATGCGGCGTTCCAGACCTGCGCCAATCACCAGCAGGGCATACATGTTGAAGCCGATATGCAGGATCGAGCCGTGCAGCAGGACAGGGGTAATCAAGCGCCAAAGCTGCCCGAGGCGGATCAAATTATTGACCTTGGCGCCAAGCTGCAAGGGAATGTCCACCTGGAAAAGAAAATTGCTGCCTGCCTGCAACAGGAAGACAAGGACCGTGACCCCCAGGGTGACATAGGTGACCAGGGGTGTGACCGATGGCAGGGCAATGCTGGCCAGCTGGCGCGGGGGTGGAAGCGGTTCCTGCGGAAATGACTGGGATGGATGATCGTTCACAGGGAGACCTTCCGGTGGTGGATGCGATGGTGCTCGGCCTTGATGATCGCCTGAATGGTATCCACTGTTTCGTCCAGGAGAAAATCACGGTTTACCACCACATAATCGAATTCGCTGCTGCGCTTGAGTTCCTGGCGGGCTGTAGAGATGCGCAAAGCCAGTTCTTCCGGCTTTTCAGTGCGGCGCTTTTTAAGCCGGTTGACCATTTCCGCCTCGTTCTGGGCTGTCAGGAAGATTAGAACAGCCTCCGGAACCAGATTATGTACTGTTGCCGCACCCTGCACATCCAGACGCATGACGACATCCTTGCCGGAGGCGAGCGCCTGACGTACCTGCTGTTTGGGAATGCCCTTGTAATCGTCATACACGAGGGCATACTCGATCAATTCACCCTGGTCTATCATACGGGCAAACTCTTCCTTCGAGACGAAGAAGTAATCCACCCCGTGGATTTCATTTTCACGCCTGGGGCGGGTATTCGCGGTAACGACGAAATGAAACGGCAGATCCCGCTCCATCATGCGCTGCAAGACCGCGTCCTTGCCTACCCCAGAAGGCCCTGAGATGACTATCAACAAAGGCTGGGGGTGATAGATATCAAAATTAGGGTCAGAAAGCATGTGCCAATTGTACTCGAATCTGGAACATGAATAAATTTGCATGGAGCCTGTTGATTTGAGTATAATCTGCATAGATCTGGAGGACGTATGCCCCTGTATGACTATCACTGCCTGGAGTGCCGGGAACGTTTTGACATTTTCCTAAGTTTCAGCGAGTACGGCAGCAAACCGGTTGCCTGTCCGCACTGCGAAAGCCAGAACGTCAAGCGGCGCATCCCGCGCGTGCGCCTGATGCGTTCGGAGGAGAGCCACCTGGAAGATATGGCTGATCCCTCTGCCCTGGAGGGGCTGGAGGAAAACCCGCGCGCCCTGGGCAAGATGATGCGCAAGATGGGTTCAGAGCTTGGCGAGGAGATGCCCCCTGAATTTGACGAGGTGGTAGACCGGCTGGAGAAGGGTCAAAGCCCGCAGGAAATCGAGCAGGCGTTACCTGACCTGGGAAGTGATATGGGTGATATGGGTGATATGGGTGGTATGGGTGGTATGGGCGGTATGGGTGGTATGGGTGGTATGGGCGGTGGGATGGGGAACGGATTGGGTGATGATGACGATTTATAACCAGTGGGGGTAACCCCGGCTTTTGACCATCTGATATATATTTTAAAACCGATTGTAATGGGAGCGTATGTAGAACAGGAAATGTTCCCCGCATCATATCACGGCAACTATTTTTGGATCGTGTCCAACCGATCCAAGATTACCCCCCGGATCTGCTCCTGCACCTTCTGCCAGGGCTGACCGGCATCAACAAGCACCCAGCGGCATGGCTCAGCTTTCATCATCTCCAGATACCCCTGCCTGACGCGCTGGTGAAATTCCAGCCTGTATGCATCCAGGCGGTTCCATTCGCCCGAGCTACTCTTACGCTGCAAGCCAATTTCAACATCCACATCCAATAAGATGGTCAGGTCAGGGACAAGACCACCGGTTGCAAAACGTATCAACCGGCGCAGCTCATCCAAGTCAAAGAGGGCGTGCCCATATCCCTGGTAAGCCATGGTCGAGTCACCGTAGCGGTCACACAGGACGATCTCACCGGCTGCCAGGCGCGGCTTGATGACCTCCTCTACGATCTGCGATCGGGATGCCTGGAAGAGCAATATTTCAGTGCGCGGATTCATTTCATCATTCTTCAGGTCGTGGAGGATCGTTCGGATCTGCTCGCCGATCGAGGTACCGCCCGGCTCGCGCGTCGGGAAAACGGTCAAGCCACGCAGGCGCAGGAAGTCTGCCAGTGCCGGGATGTGAGAGGTCTTGCCGGAACCTTCCGGACCTTCGAGGGTAATGAACATGGTGGGTGGGTAATCAGGGATAAGGTAATTGGGTAATTGGGGATCAGGTGATTGGGTAATCAGAGATCGGGTAATCAGTAATCGGGTGATTGGGTAAACGGGGATAATGAGATCAGCATGTGGTTATTCGAATATCGCATGTGATTCCCGTGTTATGTCAATAGTGTTCCCAACACCTGCAGCACATTTTGAATAACATTAGGTGGAAGAGAACCTATCCGCTCCGCCTGGTGAGCCTGCCAGTCCAGGCTCTTGACCTTGTCACAAAGAATGACGCCCCTGACCGGAAAATCCTCCGGCAGATTTACTTCAAAAGGATAACCTTTTACCTGGCTCGTGATAGGGCAGAAAATTGCCAAGCCTACTTTTCCATTATATTCAGCAGGCGAAAGTACCACTGCCGGACGACGACCAGCCTGCTCGTGACCTGTCTGGGGATGGAAGGAAAGCCAAACTACGTCGCCGCGACCGGGGATATAGTCCATCACCAGGCCTCATTACCAACCGCCAAGCCGGTCTCAACCGCACGATGCAAGTTATTTTCATTGACCTGAGCCAGAATTTTATCCAATTTAAGATCGCTTACAGGTTGAATGATCAATTTTCCCTTCTCGAGCCGCATTTCCACCTCAGCGTTATACTCCAGGCCTGCCTCGCGAATCATGTGTTTAGGTATGCGTATAGCACAACTGTTGCCCCATTTTTGCACACGGGTTTTCATGAAGATCTCCTATGTATCTACATTGATGATACATTATATCGCCCTGAATGGCAAGACTGAATTGCAGGCAGAGATCAGGGGATAAGGTTCGCTGACCGACCGGATACCTGAGGGTTTACTCCCGGAATATCCTCACATGCCGGCGGGGTTCTTTACCGTAGGAGTGTGAGACCAGCTCAGCCTGGCGGGCCATCTCGTGCTGCAGGCGGCGGATGGTGGACGAGCCGGGCGGCAGGTCCACCCAGCGTTCACCGTTCAGGACAGCTTCGATGGCGGCACGAGTTTGTAATTGGACGGTTTCCACGCTATCGGGTGTAAACTGCTCAGCCGGTAGATTGAACAGGTCGCTCAGGAACTGCTCCATCTGATTGACCGTATTGGCTCGCAGGACATAGATCGGCATGCCGCGTTGCTCGGCATCCACGACCGCCTGCTGGTGGTTGCGATAATATGTGCGCAGGGTGACCAGGGCGTCGGCCTCACTGGCATCGCGCACTACGATGACAGGTACCCCCACCCGCTTGGCTGCCTGCATCAGGCGGTTGCGGGCGACTCCGTACGGGTAGATGCGCAAAACCTGCAGCGGACCACTCGCAGGCTCAGCTTGCGTATCAGATTGAGCGGCAACACCTGCCTCTGCCGGTTGGCGAATACCCCGGCGAGGTCCTTTTGCATTGAGATCAATCCGGTACGAGGGTGCCGCGGGCGCCTTTTCGATCCGTAACTGTCCATCAGCATCGCGGGTACGGATCTCGGGCGGCAGCGGAAAGCCGCGCAGGAGTGCATCCACCGAAGCGGCGATATCCTTATGCACAGCCAGGCGGTCGCGCGTCTGAATTTCCACCAGCACATCAAAAGTGGGTGGAGCGCGGCGTTCGAGAACAGTCTTCTGTGTGCCGCGGCGGCGCGCTTCCTCGTCCGATAACGTGACCGCTTCAATCCCACCGATCAGATCGGAGAGGGTCGGGTTTAGCAAGATATTGTCAAGTGTATTGCCATGGGCTGTCCCGATCAACTGAACGCCGCGCTCGGCAATGGTGCGCGCAGCAGCCGCTTCCAGCTCGCGGCCGATCTCGTCTATGACGATAACCTCGGGATTGTGGTTCTCAACGGCCTCTATCATCACCTCATGCTGCAGGGAGGGAGTCTTCACCTGCATACGGCGCGCCTTGCCGACGGCGGGATGAGCCACGTCACCGTCACCGCCAATTTCGTTGGAGGTATCCACAATGACCACGCGCCTGCTCTCAGCCAGGATGCGGGCAGCCTCGCGCAACATTGTGGTCTTGCCCACGCCTGGACGCCCGAGCAACAGGAGGCTCTTGCCCGAGTTGATGATATCTTCGATAATATCTATCGTACCGTAGACCGCACGCCCCACCCGGCAGGTCAAACCAACAATATAGCCCCGGCGGTTGCGGATGGCAGATATGCGATGGAGGGTGCGTTCCAGTCCGGCGCGATTGTCGGCATCGATATCGCCAATACGCTTGACGACGTAATCAATCTCCACGGGAGTGATCTCGCCCTTGTTGAGCACGATCTCGCGTTCGACAAATCGGGCGGTAGGTACACGCCCCAGATCGAGGATGACCTCCAGAAGATTATCGCTGTCATTTGCCTGCCGGACGGCGTCCGTCACAGACGCAGGCAGGATGCCCAGCAGGGCATCCAGGTCATCAGTAATGCGTAATTGGGTCATAAGCACTCATCCATCCTGGATGGAGTTTACCCGGATTTTGTCTGCACGTTAGGACAGGTTCCATCAATATTATCGCAAACCAGCGCTTTCACATTCGAGCCGGTCGAGTTTGCAACAGGAGAGGCAGGGTTTGCCCAGACCTTTTTTCGATCGGCAGATGTCACCCGCTCAGTACGGCTGGATGCAGTCAAATGTTTTACCATCACCGCCTGCCGGGAGCCGACAGAAGCTCCAAGCTCTTCAAGCACCGGTTCCAGCCATGCCTGGTATGAACGCAAACACAGGTAGACCGGGCGACCGCGCCGGGCAGACAGCGTGCCGATCAAATCCGCCAACTGGTCAGAGACCTGACCCATATCCGGGTGGATCATGGGGTGCAGTAAAATTCCCTGCGGACCATAGATCGTCCCTACGTACCCCTTCAACTCCCCCTCGGTGCGCCAGACTAGGCCTTTCGCTTGTTTCGGGCAACTCTCCACTGCCTGAACCAAAGCCGGTACGATCTGGTTGTAGAGGATCTGGATCCTGAGCAGGTCGTCCGTGTGAGCCTTTTCCCAGATCAGGTCGTTCATTCCAGCAACAGTCAGCCCACTGACATCCCAGATCCTCTGCCAGGCGTATACCGAAAAACCCACCTTACGCAGCGATTTAAAGACGCACGAATGCTCTTCCACCTCAGCCTGGATATGAAAAACACCCCACACTCCCGCCTGCCCGGCCAGGTGTTCCAGAAGTGCAGGCAGCTCATCCTCATCCAGGTTCTCGCACGGGGCAATGAAGGACACACGGGCAAAGGTATCACCTATGTGGTGGGTGATACCACCCAGCATGGGCGCTTCATCGTTATTCTTGCATACTGCCGTGTATATGTGCCGCCTCGGGTCAAGATAAGCGAACAATCCCGCCGGACCAAGAGAATCGCCGAATGTCAGCGACCGAGCGCTGTCGAGCGTCAGCGAAGCCTGCCGGTAACGGTAAATGGTTGGCAGATCAAGCAGATCAAGGGGGCGGATAGTCATTGGAAAGAGGACACCATCAGCAGATTAGAGAGAGAAAGTACCTGTGGAACCGGTCGTCACCGGTCAATTCGGGATGGAATGAGGTCGCCAACAAACGTCCCTGCTGGGCAGCGACGATACGACCACCTGGAAGCGAAGCCAGCACGCGGGCGTTTCCAGCAACCGACTCGATAATCGGGGCACGGATAAAGACCGCGTGGTAGGGACGACCAGAATCTGCGTCCTGTTTACGCCATGATAACTCCAGGTCGGCTTCAAAACTGTCCACCTGGCGGCCGAAGGCATTGCGCATGACAGTAATATCCATGATGCCGAGAAGCGGCTGGGTACGCCGGGCATCCTTGGATAGGAGGATCGCCCCGGCACAGGTACCCCAGATGGCATGCTTCTGACCAAAATCACGCAGCGGCTCCAGCAGATTAAAATCCACAGCCAACTTGCCGATGGTGGTTGATTCACCTCCCGGGATGATCAGCCCATCCAGTCCGGGCAGATGCCCTGGCAGTCTTACTTCGGTCGTCTCGGCGCCCAGATGTTTAAGCATTCCGATATGTTCGGCGAAATCGCCCTGTAAAGCTAATACACCAATTCTCATAACATCGCCCGGCTTCAAACCGCTACCGAAATATTAACCATAAAGGATACAGAGGAACACGAAGAAAACCTTAATAAACCCGACGCTCCTGGCGTTTTGCGCGGTGAAAATCCAAGATCTCCATGGATCGCGTAAATGTTGAGTGGTAATAGCATACAGCGAAGAGGCAAGAGCCCGACAAATATCATCCGCAGGTGTTTGATGAGCGTACTACCAACCGCGGCCGGCTATCTTCTCTGCCTCGGGTATCGCCGAGACCTGTCGTCCAACCATCGGCTCGCCCAGGTTGCGGCTGACTTCAGCCAGGATAGCCGAATCGTTGTAATGGGTGGTCGCCTTGACGATGGCGGCGGCGCGCCGGGCCGGGTCACCGGATTTGAAGATACCCGAGCCGACAAAGACACCGTCCACTCCCAGCTGCATCATCAGGGCTGCATCAGCCGGTGTAGCGATGCCACCCGCGGCGAAATTGACGACCGGCATTCGTCCGAGCTCCTTGATCTCTTTAACCAGCTCATATGGGGCACCAAGCTCTTTTGCATAAGCCATTAACTCTTCATCAGGCATATTCTGCAGGCGGCGGATCTCGCCCAGCACAGCCCGGGCGTGGCGGACAGCCTCAACCACATCACCCGTACCAGCCTCGCCCTTGGTGCGAATCATGGCCGCACCTTCACCAATACGCCTGAGAGCCTCACCCAGGTTGCGGCAGCCGCAGACGAACGGGACCTTGAATGGGTGTTTGTTGATGTGATGTTCTTCATCAGCCGGCGTGAGCACTTCGGATTCATCAATATAATCCACGCCCAATGACTCCAGTATCTGCGCTTCAACAAAGTGACCAATGCGGCATTTCGCCATCACCGGTATGGTGACCATATCCATGATCTTGAGGATCAGTTCCGGGTCGCTCATACGAGCCACGCCGCCTTGAGCCCGGATATCAGCCGGGACACGCTCCAAAGCCATCACCGCACAGGCGCCGGCATCCTCGGCTATCTTTGCGTGCTCGGGAGTAACGACGTCCATGATGACGCCGCCTTTGAGCATCTGTGCCAGACCTTTCTTGACGGTAAATGTACCAACCTGTCCTTCCATAACGTACCTCCAACAGACACACTACGTTTTCTGATTCTATTCTACCACGCTGCAAGGGTGATTCGCAAAAAGGTGGAGCGGCAGGAAGAATTTACCCTGAAAACCCTTGACAATCCAAAGAAACTGTGTACAATTAGTACAATGATACAATTAGTTCAATAATACAATGATACAATGAATTTGAATTCCTCAGCTCCAATTTCTGCTCGTATCCAGCTTGATTTCCGCTCCGGTGTCCCCATTTACATACAGATCATGGAGCAGATCAAGCAGCAGGTGGTCAACGATACGCTGCAACCCGGTGACCAGCTGCCCACGGTGCGTGCCTTGGCACTGGACTTGCGGGTCAATTTCAACACGGTCGCGCGGGCTTACCGCCTGCTGGATGAAGCGGATGTGATCTCCACGCAGCAGGGACGCGGCACCTATATTCTGGATATTCCGCCACCTGAGATCACAGAAAAACTACGCCAGCAATCCCTGGAGGCGCTTGCCCTCCGCTACCTGCGTGAGGCTTTGCGGCTGCGCAGCACTCCAGATGAGATCGTTCAGACAGTGCAAAAACAGGTCACAACCTGGCAGGAAACCGGTGACCTGTCCGATACCGAATAAATGAAAGAGAGGTTAACATGTCGTCCAGATATTCCAAAGATCAAAATATTCGTCCATTGCAGATGAAGAAGGACCTCCAGCACATCGCCGGCATAGCAGTTTTTCTTTTCGCCATCTTTCTGCTTGCCGGGTCGCTGGGCGCCATCTTCTTTTCCGAGCGCGGGGTGAATGACGGCTTGATCGGAGCCTGGGTAGTCGGAAATCTCTTGATCGGCACCTACATTCTGTACGCTCTGAGAGTTGCCTCCCAATGGGAGAAGGCAGTCATCCTGCGATTGGGAAAATTCCACAAATTAGCCGGGCCTGGTGCGTTCTGGATCATTCCGATCATCGATACCCTGCCTATCTGGATCGATCATCGGGTGATGGTCACACCCTTTTCAGCCGAGAAGACGTTGACCAAGGACACAGTACCTGTAGACGTGGATGCGGTCCTGTTCTGGATGGTGTGGGACGCAGAGAAAGCCGCCCTGGAGGTCGAGGATTATCGCGCCGCGATCGCCTGGGCTGCCCAGACCGCCCTGCGCGAGATCATCGGACAGATGACCCTGGCTGACATCCTGGTCGGACGCGCCAAAATGGATGCTGACCTGCAGAAGATCATCGACGAGCGCACCACCCCCTGGGGCATCACCGTCCAGTCGGTTGAAATTCGCGACATCGTCATCCCGCAGGACCTGGAAGATGCCATGAGCCGCCAGGCACAGGCAGAGCGCGAACGCCAGGCACGGATCATCCTGGGCGAATCGGAAAAGCAGATCGCTTCATCGTTTGCTGAAGCATCAAAAGCTTATATCAACAACCCCACCGCCCTGCACCTGCGAGCCATGAACATGCTTTTCGAGGGTTTGAAGGAGAAGGGCGCCCTGGTCATCGTCCCCAGCAGTGCGGTGGACACCATGAACCTGGGCGGATTGAGCGGAATGATCTCGCTGGCGCAATCCAACCTGCCCAAGGATGATCAGAAATAACTTCATTTGCCCCGGGCATGTTTCACGTGAAACCTGAGGCGGAGAGGGATCAACCCATTCGCTGCGAGCCTGTTCAATTAATGTCCCGAGTGTCATTCTGATCGACAGCAGGGAGCGCAGGATCTCAGATTCAAACCTGTAACTTCCCTTGTATATGGCGATCCCTCTCCGTTACACTCCTCAGAATGCCTGGTTGAGTGAAGATAAAAGAATATGTATAGAGATGTCTGAAAGGAGTTATAAATGAATACCCGCACATCGATCATCATTGTTGTAATCCTTATCCTGATCGGGGTAATCGCCGGTGCCCTGTTATTCAACCGGCTGCCCGATCCTGTTGCCTCACACTGGAACGAGCGGAATGTTGTGGACGACTATATGTCGCGCTTCTGGGGAGTATTGATGATGCCGCTGGTCGCCACAGGTATGTTCATGTTGTTCCTGCTCATTCCCCTGATCGATCCGCTCAAGGCTAACATTGCCACTTTCCGTGAATACTTCAACACTTTCATCGTGTTGTTCATTGTATTCCTTCTTTACATGCATGGCTTGACCCTGGCATGGAATCTCGGATACCGGTTCGACATGGGCGGCGCCATGTTGCCTGCTCTCGGTCTGTTCTTCATATATGCCGGTGTTCTGATAGGAAAAGCCAGGCGCAACTGGTTCATTGGCATCCGTACCCCCTGGACGTTGAGCAGTGACACGGTTTGGGCTGAGACGCACCGCATCGGGGCAAAACTGTTCATGGCTTCGGGCATCCTGGCGTTGATCGGAGCATTCTTCGGTCCATACGCCGTCTGGTTCATCATGGTGCCTTTGATCGGGTCAGCCATTTTCCTGGTCGTCTACTCTTACGTGCTCTACCAGCGCGAGAATAAGAAGGCTTGATCCAGACGCGTCTGCGTTTCACGTGAAACATCCTGAGAGAAGCAAGAGAGGAAATCATTATGGCTGAAGAAATTCAATGGGAATATCGTGTGCAAACCATCGGCGGTGTTTTCAGCACGAAAGACGAACAGATCGAAGCCACATTGAATGAATGGGGCGAGGAAGGCTGGGAAGCGGTCAATGTCTATCTCAACAGCACCAACAGCTCCAAGGTCACCATTGTAGCCAAGCGCCCGCTGGGTTCCAGCGAACGCCGCCGGCGCAGCATGCCGAATATATAAAGCAAAGAACCCCGTTTTCTCGAAGAGAAGAAAACGGGGTTCTTATAAAGTTGTCGACGCAGCTATAATAGAACTAACGTTCTAAATAATCCACAATTCTATTCTTGCCAGACACCATTAATCAGTAACATCTTCGGTATCGAGCCGGGTTGATTTCGCGTTAACCGCCGGCCCACTATTCCCGGTTGGGCGCGTCGAATCGTTATGCCGCCATTTGCGACCGTTTGAATTGTCTCTTCTGGCAGCTGGCGCACAACTTCCTTGCTTGATCTAAGGTCACAGGATAGAACTGGGTATTGATTTATTCTTCTTTTCTCTTTTCAATTTTCGTTTTTCCTTTGGATTAAGCTTAGCCTTCTTCTGTTGTTCCTTTTTGCCTTTATCTTTACTTCCTTTATCAGCCATATCCGTTTCTCCTTGCTTGAAAATGATTTGCGCCGGACAGTGGCGCCGAATACCCTACATCCAGTCATATAGGTGAGTAAATGAGGTCGTTGGGCGTCACGATCGCCGATTTCCTGTCCGTCCCCTGGCACTACCCTGAGTGAAAATTTATAACAAATTATAGAGCAAATGCCCCATCTAGGCAAGACCTATCAAATGAGGGTATTATCGATCTCTTTAATTCCACAGATCTCATGGATTTCCGGCCCCTTTCTGACTGAAAAATGCCTGTTTTACCCATTCTGAGCCCTTTGGGGCGGGGGGAATCTCTGTTAGCCGTCGAGTCAAAACAATTATTATACGAGCCTTTCATATTCTATTCCAGCTCGGGGACAGTGAAACGCGGAGCTGCGATTCTATGGACTTGTGATTAGAAGTATTGAGAAACCAAAGCGAGATTTTTGAACCTGCTGATATTTGCTGGAGTATTAGATTATTAATCCTACAGTTGGTCTCTTGCCCTCCGACAAAACAATTACGCGTGGAAATGTTTCCATAGCCCATGTTATAACGCGAACTTAGTGTGGCACATTCACCGATGTACTTAATATCGCTTGCTTCCATCAACGCATAGACACCTGGATATTCTAAGTTCTGGGGGATTTTAAACTTACAAAATGGGCCATTACCATACTTGTTTAATGCTAGGCCATTAGTATTCACGAATCTGGCTTGCGGCATGAAAGTCAGAACCGTTCCGTTGGTGTCTCTCTCGGGCTCTAAAGTACAAATATACCGGAAATCGTATCCGCCGATTCTGCGCACACTATTGTTGGATATTTGGTTTGTCAGATTTTCCGGCATCAAAGAATCAGACTTCCTTGAAACCGCGTTTATTGGCTTTTGAGTGGGGGTATCACTGACCAGTTGTTTCATGTGTTCTGGGTTTTCATCACTGAGCACAAAGAGCCCCCGCCCCACACTATGGAGAATATTCTTGCCTACTGCACCTGGTGCTCCACCATGGAGATTGTCTGTGAGCCCTTGAATAATGGGGTTTATTGAATTCGGGCCATATGCAGCGTTTTTCCTTTGTACGCATTTGATGATATCAGCACGTGTGAACGGTGAAATGCCATTCTCAGTTAACTCTCTCGCACATTGTTCGACAAGCATCCAAATTGTCATCAGGTCAACCTCTTTGTCATATAGATGTGGCATAGTAGCCGCAGTGGAAACGGCGAGATTCCCTCGCAAACCAGAACGATTGCCAGCAAAGCCACCCCGTGCCCTCAGGGCGAAGCCGCTGCCTGCCCCAGTTCTTTTGGGGTCCGCTACACACGATGTTGGGTGCGTTTCGGCTTGGCTAGCCTCCTTACGATTGGGCTAACCTGATTTGGAGGTTAGCTCCAACAGCATCAGCATAACGGCGCAGTGTGGAAAGACGCACATCATCGGCGTGATTTTCAATGCGCTAAATGGCAGACTTCTTGGTTCGCATCCGCCGAGCCAGTTCTTCTTGAGTTAATCCTGCTTCTTCCCTAGCCTGACGCAAAATGACACCAATCTTGAAATCGGCATAGCCCTCTTCAAAGTTATTTGCGAATTCTGTGTCGCGTTCAGCGCGTTTTAGAATATAACGTTTTACATCACTCATGATTTTCGTCTCCTTGCCAGATAGTCATCCTTGCGGCGAAAAGCGAGCGCAATTTCTTGTGGTGGGATCTTTTATGTTATCCAGGAAGACGATAAAATTCTACTGTCCGCATATCCCCATGTTATCACAAATGTGAACAAGGTGCAAAGGCTTATTATAAGAAAAGAAAGCACCCGACGGTTTGGCTTCGCGAAGCAAGCCCGCCTCGCAGGGCGTATCCTGTGAAAGCCCGCAGGGCGTACCCTGTGGGTCCCTCGCGTAGCATCCCCGAAGGGGGCGGAGCGCATCGCAGGGGGTAGCCGCTGCTTGCCTGGAGCGGTTGTTGGGTGGCTTTTTCGCAACTGGTTTTGAAATATTATTCCGATTCTTTTCTGATTACTTGATCAACAATTCCTGGTGCTATCAACATTAGCCATAATCCTAACTTGCCTTGAAGTGTCATCACAACTTCGCGCTTGCGCTTAGCAACCGCTTTAATAATTAGTCGAGTACAAGTCTCTACTGACATTGCACCTTTCTCATATATCGAGATCTCGCCTGTTGGCCTGCCATCTGCCCTGATCGTCCGGCTGCTAATGCCTGTGCTAACCCATCCAGGGTAGATTATCGTCACACTGACACCACTACCAGCCAATTCAAATCGGAGGGACTCGAAAAATTCAGCCATCGCATGCTTACTGGCTCCATAGCCATCTGCTTGACCAGATGGAAACTTGCCGCGCAGGCTGGATATACCCACCAATCGTCCACGGGTTTCTTTCAGATGGGGCAGCGCATAATGGGTGCAATATACGCTGCCGAAAAAATTCACCTGCATGACCTTCTCAAATAAAGTCAGGTCATGCATTGCGTCAAATCTGGATGCTATACCGAAACCTGCATTATTGATCAGGGTATCGATCCGCCCATATTTCGCGACAGTACGCTCAATTAAGTTTTGGCATTGAGATTGTTCAGCAACATCCGTGGGTATGACTAAAGCCTTACCACCTCGTTGGTGACATTGTTTTGAAACTTCTTCCAGGTGCTCAGCATTGCGAGCTGCCAAAGCAAGCCAAGCTCCTTGTTCGGCAAGCCGCAGGCCCAATTGCTTACCAATCCCGGATGATGCGCCTGTTATGATAATGACATTTTCCAAGAACGTCTGTTTGCTCATTTAATCAATCTCTCCTCTGCCGCCCAACAAGGTGCTGCGCATAGCAAGCCCGAAGGGCGTACCCTGTGGGAGCCCGCAGGGCGTATCCTGTGGACCCTGGAAGGGAACCTGCGACCAGGCGTATTCAGGCTCTAATCCGGTTTGGCTATAATTTTACCTTGGTTAGGAGAGCAGTTGTTAACCTGGCGGTTCCAGATTCAAGTCCTAGGAGAGTACAAATAATTATTATCGTATAATAATGGTACGGAGATAAGAATTTATGAGTTTGCCGCTGAACAAAATTATCCAAGGGGATTGCGTAAATGTATTAAATTCTCTTCCTGAAGGATCCATAGACTTAATCTTTGCAGATCCGCCATATAACCTACAGTTGAAGAATGAACTCCATCGGCCTAATATGACCAAGGTTGATGCGGTTAATGATCATTGGGATCGGTTTGATTCATTTGAAACTTATGACCAGTTTACAATATCTTGGTTGACAGCTTGTAAAAGAGTATTAAAACCGTCCGGGACAATATGGGTCATTGGTTCCTATCATAATATATTTCGTGTTGGAACAATTATGCAGAATATAGGATATTGGATTCTAAACGACGTTATTTGGGTTAAGACAAATCCAATGCCGAATTTTCGTGGTGTTAGATTTACAAATGCCCATGAAACGTTGATTTGGGCGAGCAAGAAACAAGGTGCTAAATATACATTTAATCATAAAGCCATGAAAGGTTTGAATGAGGAAAAGCAGATGCGGTCAGACTGGTGGTTAATATCTTTGGCGACAGGCTCTGAAAGATTGAAGGATAACAATGGTAACAAGGCTCATTCAACACAGAAGCCAGAGGGGTTGTTGTACAGAGTAATACTTGCTTCGAGCAATCCTAATGATATCGTGTTAGATCCCTTTTTTGGAAGTGGTACTACTGGTGCAGTAGCGAAACGATTACGAAGAAATTGGATTGGAATAGAGAAAGAGGATAAATATATAGATATAGCTCAAAAAAGAATAGATGCAGTACAAGCGGAGCTATTTGATGAAGCGGTTTTTGATGTTAGAAGTAAAAGTAAACTGGCACCTAAAGTTGCCTTTTCCACCCTTCTAGAAAATAATTACCTACGTCCAGGTCAAAAGCTTTTCTTTTGCAAAGATCACAATCGCACAGCCATTATCAAACCCGATGCAATGATAAGAACATTGGATGGATTCGAAGGAAGTATCCACAGGGCTGGAGGTCATTATATGAATGATTCTCCTTGTAATGGTTGGGACAACTGGTATATAGAAGAAAACGGTCAGATGATTGTTCTTGATGTGATTCGGCAGCATTTTAGAATTGATACTGGATTAATCAATGAGTGAAGAAATAATCAAAGATATTGTTCGTAATACAGTATTACAAATGCTTCAAGACAGTACGTCTGTCGAAAATATTCAACAGTTGGCGAACAAGCATGTAGACAAAGTACATTTTATTCCAATACGTTATCGGATAATTGGAGGAATCTTACAGGGTCTAAATATTAAGTTTGTAAACTTTATCGAGCAGTTAATGCTTAGTATCGTTGAAGTAGATGATAGTGTGGGGGCCATGCCTGATTCTGGGAAAAAGATAAGACTATTTTTTACTCATGAAACTGATGCACTTATTGATTCCTACATTACAGAGAGACAGTTGCAAAATAGTCCGGATGACTGTACTCCTTTGTTTGATAATTTATTGAATAGGATAATCGAGATAGAGCGTTCGGTAACGAATGAGCAGCGGCAAGGAATAGTAAAGGATGTGGATGGCTTGTTTCGAACCAATGATGGATTGATGGTGTATACAGAATTAAAGTATAACGATGATCATGATACAGGGAAATTTGCAGACATCAACAGAAAATTTATTAAAACTTGGGCGGGATTAGCTGTAAGGCTAGGAATCAATAAGCCTGATGAGTTGTTGCCAATTATTTATTATTTCAACCCAACAAAACGATATGGGCCTATTCATACACCTGGCAGAAATATAATGCGCGGTTCCCAATTTTTCGACAGGTTTTTAAAAATTAAATATTCAGATGTGAATCAATACTTATCAGTTATTGGTGATGATCCAGAAATACTTACGGTTTTCGACTCGATGTACCAGCATGTCAGAAATGGAAACATAGGGTAACATATTCAGGCTCACTTTCAGTTCGGCGATATTTATTCAACGAATTACAAGACTATTTTGTATCTAACGGTGCGCTTGAGCGGCGAGCTAAGGCGGCGCGAAGCGCCGACGTAGCGGGTACACCTCCAAGCGCGGGTTAGGTTCGTGGTTATTCAAGCCAGGGAAGGTTTGCATGAGGGCCATATATATAGTTCCCATCAATCCAAAACTTACCGCTCTCTTTCGGGCCCCATATGAAGTTGTCTTGGACCCAGTACTTCCCGCCATTTTTAGGACCCCATATCCAGTTATCTTCTATCCAATATTTCCCAGACTCCCGTGGTCCCCATATGAACTTGTCTTGAATCCAATAACTGGTGTACATATCCGTTTCTCCCAGAACCTAACGGTTTGGCTCAGCGGCAGCAGCGGGACCGGCGAGACTCCTTACTAAATTATGAACCATTTCTGGCAAACCAATGAATAGAGGGTGTTGAAAAACGATGAGGTCCTCCCAGATATGGCGGTATTTTCAGGCACAAATTGATTAAATCACTGCCATATATGACTTTTTCAACACCCTCAATGAATAACACCAGCGGTAAAGCCGCTATCCGCTGGAGCCGTTATTATGCGCTTTTTGGGGGCATACATTTATCTGGCATTTTCATACACAGCTGGCGGAAGTTCTTGAACAAACCGAGATAGTTGTTGCGGCTTGTTGCTTCCATATGGATTCACGGCTTGCGAGTAACTCGACAAAAATAATTCTTTCTTTGCCCTAGTAACTGCAACATAAAACAACCTTCTCTCCTCCTCATCTGTGCCAGTCTGTTGAATAGCCCAGTTCAACGGAAACCAAAATTCAACAAGCCCTATTACAAATACAGCATTCCACTCAAGACCTTTTGCGCCATGAATTGTAGAAAGTACCAGTTTTTCATCTTGGGTTTCATCGTCTTTAAATTGTTGCAATGCAACGGAATTCAAAAAATCACCAATTGAAACGAATTGGGATGCGACAGATTGTAAAATTGCATAATCGTTCTCAATATCATCCCATCTGTTAGCATATTTCTTTTTCAGGTAAGGTTCAAGAAATTCCATTACCTTAGAAATGACGGGGGTAATACTTTTTCCTTCCACAATCGATTTTCTAATCGTAACAATTTGCTGTGCAAAACCTATGAGCGATTTGTACTCCTGCTGTTTTGATGGAATGATGCTTGTAAACGTTTTGCTGACAATCTCCCAAAAAGAAAGTTGTGTTTGTTCAGCCTGACTTTCTACGACTTCAAGGGTGGAAGCCGATGAAAAACCCATTAACTCCTGTAATGCTCCTAAAGCGATCGAATCCTCTTGATTTATAAGCAATCTTGCCATATCCATAACTATCTTGATGTGTTCAAAGGTAAAAAAGTCATCTCCACCTATTAACACATAAGGAATTCCAGCCCGCTTTAACTCGATTTCTAATACGGCGGCTTGGCGAGTCGCACGAAAAAGGATTGCTATATCATCCAGACTGATCCCCTGTTGCTGTTGTTTGGATATATTTTGGATAATGAATTTTGCTTCATCATCGAGAGATACACCTTTATAAAAAATCGGTTTTCTAAACGATGGAGTAATGGCTTGAATATCTTTAATAATCTGCCTTTTGTTGTTGCGAATACTGGCATTTGAAAGAGCAACTATTTCGGGCGTTGAGCGGTAGTTTGTTTTTATAGTTACCGGCTTGGCGGAAAAATCCTTCTCAAAATTAATAATATTCTCGACAGTTGCGGCGCGAAAGCCATAAATGGATTGAGCGTCATCTCCAACCACAGTAATTACATTTGTTTTGCTTGTCAAAAGTTCAAGTATCTTTGCTTGAATTAGATTTGTGTCTTGATATTCATCTACCATAATGGCATGAAATCTATCTTGATATGATCTTCTAACTTCTGGATTATCTTGTAACAACTTAAGTGTAAGCACTTGTAAATCGTCAAAGTCGACTCGATTGCTTCTTGCACAACGGCGACGATAACTCTCGATAGCCTTTCCAACATTTGGTGTTTTGGAAATATTGGGAAAGCGCTGTGTCTTAACCCATTGTGACCAATCCGTCATCGAATTTCTTGAGTAACTGTACAGTTGATATAAATTCTTTGTGTCCTCTTGACGAAAACCAAAAGCAGTTGATGACAAGTATATGACCCTTTCAGAGTCGTTCATGTCAAGAACACTCCAATTCGGCTTCAAATTTACAAGATGCCCATTTTCCTTCAACATTCGCCAGCAAATGCTGTGAATTGTTCCTATCCATGCACGCTTTAAACTTTGACGTTTCTGCTCAGGAACAATTTTATTAATTCGGTCGAGAATTCCATAGCCGCCTTTTTTGTGAACGTAATAACCATCAAATTTTCTGGCTCAATTTCTTGTAAAAAAGAGACTGCTCGGTGTGTCAATGTGCGAGTTTTACCTGAACCAGCGCCCGCAATGATAAGTAAGTTACTACCACGATGCTCGACGGCTTGCAATTGGTCTGAATCTAAAATATCAGAAATAAGGTCGTGCTCTATCTTGGATGATGTGTCAGTCATTAGTTGACTCCGATGTTTATTTATAGGAATTCCATCAGTCAATGATGATTTTCTCAACAGCTTTTCTTTCGTAGATTGCTCAATATTCCTCATGTGTCTATCAACGTAATCGCGGAATTCGCTCATGAAAATTCCTGTGTTTATCCTGGTTCGTAAGCGCTTAACGGTTTGCGTCCGCGAAGCGCCCTGCCGAAGGCTCCCAAAAGGGGGCAAGGGTAGCGGGCGGCTGGGCGGATTGGCAAGACTACTTGATATTATGGCACAAAATTTAAAAAACTGCGCCAGTTTTTCGCGACACCTTAGCCACGTCCGTGTGGATGCTTTGTTGAGTGGTCTGGCTAAACAATGTGGTGCAGCCTATGGGTGCCTTTATTTGCTAAGGTCTGTATCCATCTCTCTGAACGTGGGCTATAGAGGTATGTACTTGAAATGCTAGCAGTTCTGCGATTTATTTCTTTGAGGACTCTGGGTAAGGCTGGGAAAAAATCCTCGGCCAGATCTATTCTCCATGTAGCCCATAATGCGACATTCTTAGTAATGGGAAATGACACTTCGGATCGCTCTTTGCCAATCCCCATCCAACGAAAAAAGAAGAGCGGATTATCGCTCGTGATGAAATATTGCCCATTTTCTGCCAACAAGAATCTCCATGTCATCTGACTCAGAACATCAACGGACTGGGCCGTTTTTTCTGGTGGAATATTTGCCAACCAAATATCATAAATAAGCTCGCCATTTTCTGAATTGCGAAGTTCCTGGATCTCTTTCCTACGCCTTTCGACAAGCTCGCTTTTCGATGGATATTTCACCCCCAGCTCTATCAATTCTTGCTCAATACGATCAAAAACGGGGTTCATTATTTCAGGGGCCTTGTCTCGCATCCATTTCTTGCGTTGCGGCACTCTTTTCCATAATACCATCATGTATTTTGCCAAGTCTAATTTATCTTCCTGGGTTAGTGGTTGTAGGTTCCGAATCTTTCGGATCACAACATTCGCAGGTTCTTCCACTTTGTTTGCTAGATATTGCTCCATCTCTCGCGAATAAAGACTGTTCTCCTGTGCTATGTTGTGAATTGTCGTCTTGAAAGGAGATTCATCACCCTTTCGATAAACCCATATCGAATTTCCTTCCGGCGTGTCGGCGAACCCTTTTAGATAGAACTGAGGAATATAGTGGTCACCCATATTTGGCAAAATTCTTTACTCTTCCGAGCCGCCCAACGGTTTGTCTCAGCGGCAGCGACGTGACTGGCGAGACTCCTCCCCACCATCGCTCCACTTCTTGCTAGGCGCCGAGGTCGCGAGCGGCGGAGCCGCTGTCCGCTGCATGCTATTGTTGGATGCCGTCTTATTTCGCCGTCTATCATCCAAGTCGAAAACGAGTGTCTTTGGAGATTCTCGATTCGATCTGCTCGATAATCTTTCCGAGTTCCACCTTCGTCTCTGCTTGGAGCCCCAGGCAAACGGCAATTCCCTCGGAATCGGTGCTGAGGCGTGACGTCAGGTTGAGGCGGTACGCGAGATTCTTCTGCGGCGACATGCTGTAAGCATGAAGGTGCATCGGGTCGCCATTGCGAGCATCGGTGAGGTGGGAGAACTGAAATTCCTTGCGAAGATAGTCCAGCAGGAAGTCCTGAATCACGAGAACAAGGTGCTTGTTGATGGCCTCGAACGTCTGAACTTTGTGGTGTAACTGGATCAGGATGGTCTTTGCCGTCATCTTCCAGTTCATGCCGTAGGTCTTGTAGGACTCTGCTCCTTCCCGGACGAAATTGACGCCAACATCCTGGAGGTACTTCTGGCGTGCGGGCCAGACAGTTCCTGTTGTGTCAAGGGTCTGGAGTTCAACGCCGACAAAGTCCTTCACCTTGCCGTCTCGGACAGATGCGAGGAAGTAATCAACGCTTCCGCCGGGGATGGAGACCTCCGTAACGATGTGCAGTTCGTTTCCTGGTTCGTGAACAGTCAGCAAGTGCAGGCAGTCGGTGAAGACCTGCCTTCGTTCAAGTAGGCGGTATGGACAGATGATGATGGGGCGTTTTCCCCTGCCGTAGAGAACAGAGCAACTTCCGATTGATATATCCGGTTGACTCTTTCGCACTTTTATGCACTTACGGTCAAGGTAAGGACACCATTGCCGCACCACGATGGATTTCCAGTCTTGCGCCTTGTCCGCAGTGCTTTGTCCGAACAACTCAATGAGATTGCTCATAGAAGTGTCTCGCATCTGCGCTCGGCGATTTTCAGATACTCCAGCGCGAGGTCAATTCCCACGGATCTTCTGCCGAGTTGGCTGGCAACGAGCATGGTAGTTCCTGTTCCACAAAAAGGATCAAGGACCAAACCGCCGGGGGGACATGTAGCCAAAATGGGAATCTTGCAGAGGTCTTCCGGGTACGGTGCGAAATGGTCATCGCGTTTCTGTGTATCCTCCGGGAGGATGTCCCAAACATCGGACGGCTTGCTTCCATTGGGGTGGTACTTGAGGAAATAAAATCCCTTGTCTCTTACCTCTTTTGCCCGTCCTGACAGCCTTTCCGAATCTGAGTGCGTCGTCCTCTGTTGGCCGCGTATAATCATGCGGAAGTCTGCCAAGTCTCCACGCCTAATGGATGTTAGCATTTCTTCAAGAGCCGTCATTGCGTTTGCCTTCTCGTCGTCTGAAAGTTTGGTCGTAAGCTCAATCTGCCGTTTGTACCTGACCCCACTGACGCCGGTGGCGGATACTACCGAGCCATTGACAACTTTCGTTTTCTTGGGAGTACTGCGTATGGCGTCAGCATTGTAGTAGTAACCACGAGGATGCTTCACGAAATGGAAAACGGCCTCGTGGACATTACGTAGTCTGTCAAGAGTGTTATCTGGCCCACCCTTGACCTTATTCCAGACTACGCTGTTGCGGAGCGTCCAACCTTGTTCGTCCATCATTCTGATTGCCAGTCGCCAAGGAACTCCTATAAGGCGCTTGCCTGCGTAAGAGTCGCCGATGTTCAACCAGAAGGAACCGGATTCCTTGAGAACACGGTTGACCTCTGCGAAAAAATCAAGCAAATGCGATATGTAATCGGCGTGCTCTCGTTCAAGACCGATTCCGCCGTTGTGATACTCCCTTTTCCCCCAGTATGGCGGGCTTGTCATGGAGAAGTCGAAAATACCAGACGGGCATTGGCGGAGGACCTCCAAGGCGTCACCCTGGATAAAAAGAGGGGAAAGGCGCCCCTTTAGGGCGTATTCCCCGATTCTGTCACACGCCTCTGTTATGTTGGCAATCATCGGGCGAATTATACCTCTTCTGTCGTCAGGTTCGGGTTCATTTTCTCAGTCATCCAACTACATACTCGGTTGACAATCCCAGTATAAATACTTTTAGACGACATTTACCATTTTTGATATGTAAACATTTGTATCAAATTCTTGCTTGCAATAGGTCACAGTTATAGTAACCTATAACCAAGGGATTATGAGCCCAATGACGAATTGCCTTTACCAGAAATAGGGGTCTTATTTGTACCTGCTGCCCGGGTGCAGGCAAACACCTTTTGAGCAGTAAAGCAATAGGCCAATATAATTTTCACCTCATCCAAATCGCCCATTTGAAGAGATCGTTGAACCAGAATATATCTTTCTCTCCAGCAAGCACATCCCAGTAGGCCGGGTTCCAGACATCCTTGCCCGGTGAAAAGCATTCTGCCTGAATGATGCTGCCGGGAGCGGTATCGGGCAGGGAGCAAAAATACCGTTCGCTGCCCGGGATGCTGGCAGGGAAGGTACCAACGGATAGATTCGCCATGCCCGGGGTTGGGAAGCAGTCCATTTTCCAGCGGACCGAGGCATCGGGCAGGCGGCAGCCGCTTTTATCCGCATATTTGAAGACCGTATAGGTGTAGGCATCCATCCCTTGCCCGAGGAGTTCAACAGCCGCACCGTATCGCCGCCATCACTGAGGGAAATTCCGCTGGCTGCATGGTAATAAACGGCATACTGGCCTGGCTTGATCACCTTGCTGGGCAGGGTGTAGGGGTTGGAACCGAGGTTGTACTCGTCGTCCAGTTTCCAGTAATACAAGTTAACGTCAACATAGCCGATGTTCTTGATCTCGATGAACTCGTCATTCACAAACTTGAGTAATAGATTGATATAACCCTATTAGCCAATATCAAATAATGCCCGTCCTGGATAACGGCAATTGATTGACTATTATCTTTGAATAGGCACTTAGCGAGGTTCCACCACCAGCTTGATGGCAGTTACCACCTTATCTTCGATCTCTACATCCACAAATTCCGGAATGCATACGACATTAATGCCATCGCCGGCCAGATAGCCGGTCGCCAGCGCTACAGCTTTGATCGCCTGGTTAACTGCGCCAGCGCCGATTGCCTGCACTTCCGCCCGTTTGAATTCGCGCACAACACCTGCTATCGCCCCAGCTACAGCAGCGGTACGGGAGCTTGCGGCTACTTTAATCAAGGTCATTGGATGCCTCCCTTTCGACGATATCAGGGGCTTGTATATACAAAATATTTTATAACAATCGAAGCAGAAATACAAGTCCCTGATAGTACCAATCGTGAATCAGCTTGTTTGAAGTAGTCATTCAATTTATAAGAAACATGTTTGCCGTGTACACCCATGTGATCTCTTATAAGCAGTGTTCAATCAACATCCTTTTGGAGCCGGCATAATATCTATTATGTTTTTCATTGCCTGGCAAGGATTCTCCAATACCCTTAATACATCTAATTGTTTATTAGTATCAAGGGTATGCTTGGTTTCTCCTGACCAGATTTAAGGTGAAAAGAACATCTATCATCCGGATTGAGGAAATAACTTGTTTTGATTTCTACCTTATTTCAACACAATTAATATAAGATTATATATGTAGTAGTCGTAGTAGGGATTGTGGATTATGTGGAAAAATCTTAAGTAATCCCTGGCATACCCATCCATGAGCATTGAGATAATTCGAGGCCGAGATATGGGGGTGATCAAGGAACATAACCCGGGTGAGGATTGTGGATAAAGGGAAGGATAGAATCCGATGTCATTCATAGGGATTCTTTTCTAAACCAATATATTGGATGGTCATTCTATGGACCCCCATATGTGGGAGCAGGTCTCAAGACGAGCCTGATGGATTATTCGAACAATTGAGCGAGTTTTCCACAGTTAAAGGGCTTTATCCACAGATTTTTGACAGTTATCCACAGGACGATGTCCACAGGACGATGTCCACAGGACAATACCCAAAGGACAATACCCAAAGGAAGACACACACCAAAGTATGGAGATCACACGTTGGATCCGATTCGATAGTGATCCCCCAGATTCGAGAATTTCTATAGGTATCTACCGATTAATCTCCTTGCGCAGCAGCCATTCCTTCGAGCATCTCCTCGATAGAATCAAGGTACTGGTCAAGACCCTGTATGCGCTCCTGGAAGTGTTCACCAGTAAGAGATAGATGCTGGCAGGCGGCTTGCCAGGCTGTGTTCTTTTCGTTAGGCAGGACGGTGGCAGCCAGGGTCCAGGTCCGCAACATCGGCCAGAGTAACACTCCGGGATTATCGCTTCCGTTCATGGCTTCAAAAGCTTTCCTATAATAACCCAGCCGGGCGGGATG
>Ga0315285_10000933_pt1 | contig 30360 bp, 21 predicted proteins | sample YL17G09_36_MG_FD_203698 | JGI IMG/M metagenome (GOLD analysis project Ga0315285, IMG submission 203698) | Sediment microbial communities from Yellowstone Lake, YNP, Wyoming, USA - YL17G09_36 | ecosystem: Environmental > Aquatic > Freshwater > Lake > Sediment | place: USA: Wyoming | collected...
GCTCGCGGTTGTCCTCCACGCGGATAGGAATGGAGATGACCAAGCCTCGCTCCGCCGCGGCGTTCACCAGCTCCCGGCAGCACGGGCTGGAGAGACTGTAGTTGTGCCACTTGGGATAGAGGCGAAGCCCCGCCACGCCGAAATCCTCGTGGCAGGCTTTCAGATCATCCTGCCAACCGGCATAGAATGGATTGATGACGGCAAGCGGAATCAGCCGGTCGCGATGACCACGCACTTCGGCCGCCACCTCCTCATTGCCGGCCTGTGCGTTACGGTAGGTAATGGCGCTGGCGCTGGAGACGACCGCCTTGTCGATCTTCTTGGAGTCCATCAATGCGAGCAGGGCCGCGGCCGTGTTGTGCCGCAGCCGGCGGAACGCGAAATGGCCGAGATACGCATTCACGTCAACAATCATGGTTTCCGCCTCCGCAAGAGCTTCATCATGTTTTCGCCCAGGATCTTCTCCTTGTCTTGTGTGCTCAGGTTCGCCCCGCGAATCTTGCCCACCCCTGCCGTCATGGACGAGTCACAGCCAAAGACGAGCCGATCCACACCTACCACTGCTGCTGCCATCTCCACCGTGCCCTCATCCGTTACGCTGCCGCTGGTGTCGAGCAAGACGCTCGGCGCGTTGCGCAGGGCTTTGATCGTCCACTCCCAATCACCTCCACCAGAGATGTGGGCACAGATGAGCATGGCCTCCGGGTAGCGGCGAGCCAGTTCCGCAAGGTGTCCGCCATCGGACATACGCGGCTGGTCCTCCACGAAGTAGTGTGAGTGCGCCGCGTGGTGGAGGATCGGTACACCCAGCTCGATCGCCAGCTCCACGATGGGAAAGACCACCGGCTCGGTGCAGGTGTATTCGTTGTAGAGTTTGATGCCAACAAACCTACGCTCTTCTACGCAGCGGCGGATTTCCTCCAACGCCTCCCGGCCGTAGCCGGGATTGACGTAGCAGTAGCCGAGCACCCGGCCGGGGAACCGGCGCATCCCGTCGGCCGTCCACTGGTTGCATTCCCGAAAGCCGTCGGCGGTCGCCGGCCAGCGCGGTGTGAGGGTCGAGCAGCACAGTTGGTCGATTCCCAGCTTATCCGCCGCCTCAATGAGCTTGCGGTCGTCCGCCTCCCATGTCGCGCGGCTCCGATGAGACAAGTGCGCATGACAGTCGATGACACTGCCTTTTCGGAACGGGCCGCTTGGCGTGCCGGATGCAGGCTGCTCGACGGCCGCGCCGCGCGCCGATGGCAGGGCCCCCGCCCCTATCGCCACGGCCGCGGCGGCCGAACCCTTCAGGAACGTTCGTCGCGAGACGCGCGGCTGAGGTGCGGGTGGACTCGAGGTTGTCTGGGGGATGGTCATCTATTTGGTGCCTCCTTTAATTCTCTTCGCTTTTTGGCTACCTGCTTAGGGTGGCGTCGCAGAAATCCTTACTGGCACAATCAGACGCCTTCGCTGCGCTCGGCGCGGGCTGGCACAATCAGACGCCTTCGCTGCGCTCGGCGCGGGGTTGAAGGCACTGACACGCTCGTAACCGCAACGTCGCTCGTCTGCTTGGCTTTTGAGCTGACGGCGTGTTGAGAGGATCTCTCTGGCCGGCACCCGACAACAACCAGCACAGTCAGATGGATGGACACTATGACCTTGACTGTTGTGTGCATTCGGCGCGTCATGGCACGTACTCCCTATTGAATGATTTGGCAGTCCGTGGCGATACTTTTGCAGATTGTACCGTCAACCGTGGATCCCGGCAACCGCGTCCACCACAACCCTTATAACCCCCGGGCTCTCTTTCTCTGAATCGGAAAGAGAGCCCGTCACATCAGACGACTGACTCTCGGAGGAAAGAAAATGGCAAAACCAGTAGCGAAATTCAGGGCTGGACAAGTCTCAGCCGCAATCTGGGAGAATGAGGTGTCGGTGAACGGCAGGAAGGTGACGATGCTCAAGGCAACCGTTGAAAGACGGTACAAGGATAAGGATGGGCAGTGGAAGTCATCCAATAGTTTCAGCAGGAACGAGATACCGCTGGCGGTGTACTGCCTGCAGAAAAGTTTCGAGAAGATCATCGGAACCCAGCAGGAGGATGACAGTGTTGAGGAGGAGACGGTGTATTGAAGGCGGCTGTGTTTTCAGGAGCCATCCCCAAGGCGGTAAGTTCGGGTTCCAGACAAACGAACCGAAGGAGCCGTGGCCCAGGATGCGGACTCGCCTATTCCTTCGCCCCGTGCTTTCGCAGCAGGTCGGCATGGAGGGCCGCCCGGGACGGGCGACGGAGGCATGGCCAAGCCTGCGGATTTGAGAGGTGAGGAGTCGGCTGAAGCCATGGCCGAGGCTGCGGATTCAGGAGCCTGTTGCCGGTAGTCCTGCCATATCGCCCCATTGAATTTGGGCGGCAATCTCACATGCTCCACATTACTTACCGGCATCTTGCTGACGTGTCACGATCGGCACGTAGCCAACCTCCAGGCCCTTGGGTGGTGTCACGAGTAGGGCCGGATCGAGTGTCACCAGCGTTCCGCTGGTGGGCGGCGCCATGTAATCCCTGTCGATCGGCCAGTTGGCATGAATCTTCTCGACAAAAGACTGCACCTTCCGCTTCTTGTCGTTACTCCAGTTGTATTGCTGGAAAGACGGCTGGTCGACAAAGCGATACCAGGAATAGGTGACCCTAGATCCGTCGGCGAGAGTGACTGTGAAGGGCCCGCTCGCCGGACCGGGATTGCTCCAGGCGCCGGTGACCGGCGAGGTGTAGGGCTCGCCGGGGTCAGCCAGCTTGAACTCCCTGGTCAGAAGCTGCGTCTCCGGGGGCACGTCCGCCGCGGACACGGCCACACGTTTGTCTCCGACATGCTTGAAATACTGCGGGAAATAGCCTTTGGGGCTGATGCTGCTATCGTGCCACTCCAGCCCCCACACATTGGATTCGAAGATCTTGGTATTGAAGACTTGGTCAACGCCGTTTATCTCCTTACCGGCCTGGTCGTAGCGCGTCGTACGCGTCGTCAACTTGGACTTCCAGGCGCTCTTCTCGTCGAACCGTCCGGAACAGGCCGGACCGCCGTCGCGCCATGCCTTGAAGGCATCATATAGGGCCGCCTTGGAGTAATACGTCACATCCTGTACCAGCAGGGTTTTCCCCTGGTCATCCACCGGGAACTGCAACTTTGGTATCTTCGAATAGACCACACCTTGTGCGTCTTTGGCCTCGAAACATGGCACGGTGTTGATCTCCATGGCGCCGCCGCCCATGTTACCCGGCCGGGCGTCGAGTCCCCGTCCATAGATGAAGGGATAATGGAACAACCTGCCGATCTTGCTCCAGGTCTCGGGGATGTAATAGGCGATCGGGCCCTTGAAGTTGGCCGCACTCAGGAAACAGGTCCAACTCTGGTCGCCGGTGGGCGGATCTCCCGTGGTGGGGTCCGTAAAGGGCAAGGCCATCCAGGTGTAGCCCAAGAACTGGCCGTTGGGATTTCCCTGGAACGGCAGCGCATCGGGAGGAATCAGCAGCCGGTTGCTCAGTTGAGCGATGCCCAATCGATTGTCCGGCAGAGCTTCGTTGCTGTAGAAGAAGGACCACCCCGGCGATCCGACCTCGTAGTCGTAACATTGCGGCGTGGCGTTCATGCTGAACTTCGGTGGGCCGTAGCGGAATCGATTGCCGGCCCAATAGCCCAGACCTCCCTCCACGGTCTGAAAGACACTATCCCAAGTAGGCCCCCGCTCCGGCCAGCTGTCCCTGGCAAGTGTGCCAATCGGAGCGAGTGGGGTATCCTTGTTGTCGGAGTTGTCCGGTGTGATCCACGCGCTGGGCAAGCCGATCTGAAAGTGGGCAATCGGTTTGGCAATCAGCGGCCAGACGGCGGAGTAGAAGCCCATGCCCGCACTGTAGTCGGACCGCGCGGGCGGACGGGTCGCGCTGAAGCCAATGTATCCATGCAGACCGCCGGAATGTGCCGTGACCTTGCCGGCTTCGGCTTTCCTTGCGTCTTTCGTCTGGCTTTCTTGTCCGGCGCAGGTCCAGGACAAAAGGGCAACGATAAGGATGAACGATAGCGAAGTATTCATGTCTCTTCCCTTATTCATGATCGCCGTAGAAATTCACTGCCTGTTCTTACGCCGGTCGAGACGCTCGCCCGAGGGGCGTTCATCAGTTCTCCACGTCGCATGGCGGTGCCAAGGCACAGGCGGATGAGAAGCTCCCATCTGACCGGAGAGCCATTCTCCTCGTACTGCCGGGCAGCTTTACACAGGTGGTGGCACTCGTCATCCGTGAATACGTGAATCTTCCGTTTTGCGGATTTCGGCTGCTTGAGCCTGCGAAGAGGATGTCGGTCGAGTTGGCCTCGGTCTTCCGCAAGTTGGAACACCCTCTTCAAGTGCCTGACCTTCTTGGCAATGGTTGTGGCAGAGGCCTTCTGGTCGAACCAGTACCGAATGAAGCGTTCACCATGCTCATACCGAACTTCTTGCACGTCGATATCGCCTACGCACTCAATGAAATCGCTCATGGCTTTCGCCGTCTCCTTGAGAGTACTGGCTCGAACCTGTCCCTTCGTACGTGCGAGGCTGTCCTGAAAAAAGTCCGTGAGCCTCATCGATACTGGGCCGACAACATTCACCCGCAACTCTAATTCCTTCTCTCGTCGTTGGCATTCCGCTTTGCGCTTGTCTGCATGACCGAGGGAGATCTGGCGTCTTTTCCCACTCTGATCCACATAGTCAAGCACCGAAAAGACTTTTTATCACGCGAGGGCCTCATCCTAAGCCTTACCAGCTCTTTCATGTCTACCGCCTTTGCGATGCTGGCCAATGGCTTGGGTTGGTCCAAGCCCCATTGTACCAGAACAGACCTTCATTGACCACAGGTGATGTGCTGCTTCCTCACTGCCTCACGGAATCCGTCAGGTACACGGCCTTTCCACAAAGATGAATCCGGGGCAGGCCATGCATGCGTTTGAGGTTCCTCAACACGTTTCGGTAATCCGTGGCATTGCTGATCTCCGGGATGCGGAGAAACCGTACCAGTTCCTCTTCCGTCATGACGGTGGGACAGGGGAGGAATTCACCCGCTACCCTGGTAGGATAGCTGGCAGGTCAGAGCTTTGTTGCGTACTGTTCATGGTTGTTCCCTCGGCATTTTTTTCCGGGTATCGACCAGAACAGATGAGGATTGCAGGAAAAGAACGGTGGAGTCTGTCAATGCGCGGGTTCTGGCGCTCGTGCTGATGAGTGTACCCTAACCGCCGCCGCAGGCGGCTGACAGACAATCCGCTTTGAGCGGTTCATCTTTCAAGCCTCCGGCTCTGCCGGAGGTATTGACATCCATCGGTGCCCTGCCTATCATCAGATCGCGCGGACGAGGCCCCGACGCAGGCCAGCCGGCCGTCCCTTCTTCGGTGCATGACCTGGAGGGCCTGGGCGGGTAGTACAAGGTGCTTCGATGCACGCCTAGCAACCGGCACTGATCCCGTAGGCCCAAGAGGCTGGCGGGGCACTGGATGCGGGATGGGCTTGCCCTGGCGATCCGCGGGTTCACGCGGAGCCCACAGGGACGGAGTCTGGGAATCCGTGGAAGACCGCATCCGGCGGTGTAGAGGGAGACGGCCGGACACTCGGACGCCGTGCCCCCGTCCGGCTGGGATCGGCCATGGGGCAGGATCGCATCGCAAATGAATCTGAGGATACCAATGAGAAGTCACGGATCGTTGAGCCTCCTGTTGTGGATCGCTTCGTTTGCCGTCGGGGCGTTGCAGGCCCAACCTGCAGGGCCGCCGAACCGGCTGGAGCTTTCCGGGGATTGGGAGATGCAGTCCTCCGTGGTGGATCGAACCGACGGCGCTCGTCTGTCACAGCCCGGCAGTGGAATCGGGGATTGGCACTCCGTGAAGGTTCCGACGACCGTTCTCAATGCGCTCACGAAGGCCGGCGTTTACCCAGACCTGCGTATCGGCTTGAATGCCTACCAAATCCCGGATTTGTCCGACGAATTCAATGCGCGGCACGACCTGTCCAAGTTCAGTCACCTGCCGGACAAACGGAATCCGTGGCGTGACCCTTGGTGGTTCCGGCGCGAGTTCACCTTGCCCAAGTTGCCCGCCGACCGCCGTGTGTGGCTGCACTTCGATGCCATCAATTACCGGGCCGAGGTCTGGCTCAACGGAAACAAGGTCGCTGACCGCGAACAGATGGTCAGCATGAACCAGCGTTTCGTCTTCGATGTGTCGCGGTGGGCCGTGGCGGGGCCGAACTACTTGGCGGTGAAGATTTGGCCAGTGGATCACGTGGGCTCGCCTGGCACGCAGTTGATTCCGCTCGCGGGCAACCGCTTCGAGGACCATGTCAGCGATGGCCCCATGGACTACGCCGTTCAACTGGCTGGCGGCTACGACTGCTTCCCGTCCATTCCGGACCGTTACATGGGCATCCTGCAGGACGTGTGGGTGGAGTTTAGTGGTCCGGTGGCAATCCGCGATCCCTTCGTGGTGACCGAACTGGCCCTGCCGCGCACCGACAGCGCCACGCTGAAGATATCCGCCAACCTGATCAACGCGGGTGACCAAGCGATCAGCGGCATCCTGAAGGGCTCGATTGCGGAAGCCGGATTGACCTTTGAAACGCCGGTAATCCTTTCGGCAGGCGAATCGAAACAGGTTGCCTTCGACCCCGCGCCGGTGATGAAGAATCCGAAACTCTGGTGGCCGAACGGTTATGGGGCGCAGCCTCGGTATGACCTGGATCTGCAGTTCGTGGCGGGCGGAAGCGTATCCCACGCGCAGAAGGTGCGCTTCGGCGTGCGCCAAATCACCGCCGAGATGAAGGTGAACAACGGCCATTACGGACGGCGCATCCTGGTCAACGGCCAGAAGATCTTCGCCCGGGGCGGCTACATCCAGCCCGACGCCCTCTGGGACTGGACGCCGGCGCGGATCGACACCGAGATCCGCTACTACGCCGAGGCCAACCTCAACCTGATCTATTTCGAAGACATCGCGAATCCGCCCGACTGTTTTTTCGAGGCCTGCGACCGCCACGGGGTGATGATCGGCCAATGCTTCTACGGCTGCTCCTGGATGCAAACCGGCTCGAAGTATCCCGCCGACGTTCCGCTGGTGGTGAAATGCACTCGGGATATTCTCAAGCGCTACCGCAACCACCCGAGCCTGGTCATGTACATGGCGAGCAACGAGGGGTTCACGCGTGAGGAGGTTTACCGGCCGTGGCGCGCCAGCGTGATCGAGCTGGACGGCAGCCGCTTTTGGGTCCCCTCGAACGGCATGCCCAACGTGGCCCCGGACAAAGTGCAGCCGTGGTTTCGGGAGGACATGCCTACGGGGATGACGGACCTCGGACACAACACCTATGGTTGGGAAGAACCGTCCGAGTATTACCGGAGAGTGAGAGAGGTTCCCAATTGGATGTTCATGACAGAGTCCGGTTCGGCCTCCCTGCCATAGGGGTGGGTCAGCCTGCTCATGCTTGCGTTGCCTATAAAGCGGTCGATGCTTCCTTATCCCCTCAGCCCGGCAGTATCTGGAAGGTTGCTTATGGTCGCGGATGGGAGGTGTCAAAGCTCCAAGGATTGTCAGGTCCTGACTTTCTTGCGGGAGTCGAGGAGCGGTCGCGCGTGACTGAATTCTCGCAGGTCGAGCATCTGCGGTGGCTTGCATCTACGCTTGCCTCCCCTGAACAAGCGGCCGCCGTCATGGCAATCGCGCATAAAATCCGGAAGTCTGCCCCCGCAGCGCCAAAGAAAAATCTCACGGCGTCAAAAAAGGCAGCAGAGGTGGATAAGGAACTACCATCACAAGAACCAGCAGGGAATGCAGCAAAGACAGCAGTAGCCAAGCCGGAGGCGGTTGTCAAGGTGGCGCCCGGAGGCGCACGCATTGAGGCGGCAGCGTTTTCCAAAATGTCAGGTGTTTGCGTCCATGATTGTTGCACGGGCGGCAAACAGCTATATTTTCAGAAAAACATGGCGAGTAGTTGGATAGAATACACCCTCGATGTGCCCGCGGCAGGGACGTATGGACTGGAAATGAGAACCGCGACACCGAACTTTGAACAAGTGTTGGACATCAGCATAGGCACCCAAAAGCTTGCGACCGCCAAGGTCCCGAACACGCATGGATTGTGGGGCACGACCGAGCAAGTGAATATCAGCCTGAACAAGGGCGTGCAAACGTTACGGGTGTCGGCCCCGTACCAGAGGGGAATTGCGGTAAGGTGGCTTGAACTGAAAGCAAAATAAGCCATAGCGTCACGTCTTCGTTTATCGGATTGACCTCAAGCCCGATTTGCAGGATAAGTAACGAAGTGAACGTAACCAGGTGTTCGCGGCCGTGAAGTTGCGGGCCGTAATAAAGTGAGATAGGAGATGAGCGATGATATTTTATAAACGCATTCTTTTTCTGTTGGCAATGTTTGCAGTGATGTTCCGGAGCACGGACTTCCTGAAAGGAGAAGAGGCCCGCCAGTATCGACCCGGTTAAGGCGGCTAAACAGTTGGCAAATTGAAACTCTAAGACTTCGCAGACAGGGAACGTAACCATGAAAATCAGAACATCCATACTGCTCACCCTCGCCGCCCTGCTCTTGGTCCAAATGGCCCGGCTGGACGCTGCGGAGGACAAGCCTACCCAGACCTCTCTTACCGCCGCCCCCATGCCGGAGGCGGGACTGACCCGGGAACAGCGTATCCAATGGTGGCGCGAGGCCAGGTTCGGCATGTTCATCCATTGGGGGCTGTATTCAATCCCCGCGGGGGTGTGGAAGGACAAGGTCCACGCGACGGGGTATTCCGAATGGATCATGTTCGCTGAGAAGATCCCCGCCAAAGAGTATGAGCTGCTGGCCGGGAGGTTCAACCCCGTAAAATTCGATGCCAAGACCTGGGCCGCGATCGCGAAGAAGGCCGGCATGAAATACATGGTTTTGACAACCAAACACCACGATGGCTTCAGCATGTTCAGATCCCGATTGACGCCGTATAATGTTGCCGACGCTACGCCGTTCAAGCGGGATGTCACCCGGGAGTTATCGGATGCCTGCCGTGATTCTGGCATTCGGTTTGGATGCTACTATTCCATAGACCGGGACTGGTATCGGCCCCAGGGCCCCGGAAACAATTACAAGCAGAACAATGTCTGGGATTTCCCCGATTCCAAGAAGGAGGATTTCGACCGGTACTTCGAGTGGTTTGCGAAGCCCCAGGTCGAGGAACTCCTGACCAATTACCGGCCGGATCTTCTCTGGTTCGATGAAATCGACATGAAGAGCGACGCCCAGGTCGAGGATCTTTACCAGGCCATCCGGAAGTTACGGCCGGAGTGCGTTGTGAACAGCAGAATCAAGACATGCCGCTTCCCGGATCAGATCCCGCCCCGCCATTGCGATTATATCTCCACAGGGGACAACGAGATCGCGGACAGGGCCCTGGGATTTGAATGGGAAAATCCCGGGACGATGAACACCAGCTACGGCTACAATCAGAACGATCACAATTGGGTGGACGCAAAGGAGATTGTTTTCCGGCTAGTGGACATCGTCAGCAAGGGCGGCAATTACCTGCTGAATGTCGGCCCCACCTCCGAAGGACTCATTCCCCAGCCGAGCATTGACCGGTTGATGGAGGTCGGAGCGTGGATGGAGACGAACCAGGAAGCCATCTACGGGACTTCGCCATGGAGGGTCTTTCACGATGGACTATTGGACAATGAGGCGGCCAAGGCCCAAAAAAAGGGCGCGGGTTCCCCCGTTGACATCCGATTCACGGCGAAAGGGAATTCGATTTACGCCATCTGCCTGGCCTGGCCTGAAAAGGATGTCCTGGTAAGGGCGCTGGGCAATAAAGGAGTACCCGACAAGACAATAGCCGCCGTGAGCATGTTGGGCTCAAAAGACGAGGTTAGATGGTGTCAGACCGATGATGGACTCACTCTCTCGGTTCCGCGGGAGAAACCGTGTCGTTACGCCTTTGTTTATCGGATCGACTTCAAAAAGGAATGAGATAAGGATGTACCAAATGGATAAAATTGTTTGCGGCGTGATTCTGCTCACGGGGCTTTTGCAGGCGGCGTCTGCCCAATACTCGGGCTGGCAGCATTCCGGCTCCATGTACCTGCTCACCACGCCCGAAGGCGCGAATTTGCCGGCTTCGGCGTCGGAAGACGGTTTCCCATTGCTGGTGCGGTTGCACAAGGACTTCTTCAATTTCAACCAGGCCAAACCGCAGGGCGAAGATGTCCGTTTCTCCACCAGCACCGGCACGCCGCTGGTGTACCAGGTTGAGCAGTGGGACGCAGCCAACGGAACCGCCAGCATCTGGGTGCGCCTGCCGACGATCAAAGGAAATGCGCGGCAGGAGATTCGGGTACATTGGGGCGAGGCCGACGCGGCCAGTGAATCCAGCGGGGCCGCCGTGTTCAATGAGTCGAATGGGTACCTGAGCGTATGGCATAGCAACGGGCCGGTGAAGGATGAGGTGGGCACGCTCGACTCGAAAGATGTCGGCACGACGGCTACGGCGGGGATGGTTGGGCAGGCGCGGCATTTTGCAGGAAAGCAGGGAATTTTCTGCGGGGAGAAGATTGCCAATTATCCGTCAGGGGCCAGTTCGCACAGTTCTGAGGCGTGGTTCCGGGCCGAGAAGCCGAATGCGACCATTCTGGGCTGGGGGAATGAGGGAGGAGGGCGCGGGAGCAAAGTGCGGATGCAATTCCGCAGCCCGCCGCATATCCACGTGGACAGTGACTTCTCGGATGTGAAGGGTGAAAGCGCGCTGCCGATGTCGGAGTGGACTCACGTCATGCACACTTACAGCAACGGGGAGGGGAAAATTTACATCAATGGCCGGCTGGATGGCTCGGCGACGCCGATGCTGAACATCAAGAGCCCGGCGCGGATGTGGATTGGCGGGTGGTATCACTATTACGACTTCATCGGCGACATTGACGAGGTGCGGATTTCCAAAGTGGCCCGTTCCGCCGACTGGGTGAGGTTGCAGTATGAGAACCAGAAACCACTGCAAACGCTGACAGGGCCGGTGGTGCAACCGGGTAATGCATTTTCTGTTTCGCCGGCGAAGGTCACCGTGATGGAGGGGAAAAGCGCGACGGTTTCTGCCCAGGCTGGCGGTGCGCAGAAGGTGTATTGGATTCTCAAGGGTGATGACCGGGAGACGATCGTCGCCGTGGACCGTTTCCGATTCACGTTCGATGCAGGCCGGGTGACCGGGGACAAGTCGGCCACGCTGCAGTTCAAGGCGATCTACGCGAATGGGTTGAAGACGCGGGACATTCCCATCACGATCGAGGAGGACATTCAGGAGCCGGTCTTCACGTTGAAGGCACCGGCCACTTGGGATGGACGCGCGACGATCGAGGTGGTGGCGCAGATCGCCAATTTGAGTAGGATGAAGGCGAAGGGTGCAGGAGAGCTCAACTACACCTGGAGCGTTTCAGACATCGCGGTGATCAAGGAAACCTCGCCCGGGAAACTCATCCTCAATCGCGCGCAGAACAGCGGGAAGATGACTGTGACGGCAACGGTGCATAACGGCGGCAAGCCGACCACGCAATCAACCACGATAGTCGTCGCCGAGCCCAAGCGGGACGCGTGGGTGGCACGGACGCCGGCGAAAGACGAGAAGCCGGAGGACAATCAATTCTATGCCCGCGACGACAAGAACGAGGGCACGCTCTTCTACAACGGAACGCTGAATGAAGCCGCTGACACGGTCTTTCTCAAAGTCTATGCGGACGGGCGGCTCTACAAAGATGAAAGCAGCAAGCTGGCAGCGGACAAAGCCTACGCCTTCTCCGTTAAGCTCAAGCCGGGGCTGATCCGCTACAAAGTGGAATTCGGCCTCAAAACCGGCGCGAGAGAGACGGTGCTTCACACCGCGACCAACATTGTTTGCGGCGACGCCTATCTTATTCAGGGGCAATCCAACGCCGTGGCGACGGATTGGCCAGAGGATGACCCGACCTTTCGCAGCGAGTGGATTCGCACCTTCGGCAGCATGTCCGGCAGCCCCAATGGCGTGAGATTGTGGGGCGACGCGGTGTACCGCAGCCGCGATGGCGAGAAGTTGCAGATTGGCTATTGGGGAATGGAACTTGCCCGTCGTTTGGTGGAGAACCACCAGATCCCCATCTGCATCATCAATGGCGCCGTCGGCGGAACCCGCATCGATCAGCACCAGCGGAATCCGAAAAACCACGAGGACATGACGACGATCTACGGACGACTGCTTTGGCGGGTGAGAGAAGCGAAGCTCACCCACGGCATTCGCGGCGTCCTGTGGCATCAGGGCGAGAATGACCAGGGCGCTGATGGTCCCACGGGCGGCTTTGGCTGGGAGACTTACCGGCAATACTTCATCGACTTGGCGGCCGCGTGGAAACAGGACTTTCCCAACCTCCAGCACTACTACATTTTCCAGGTCTGGCCAAAAGCCTGCGCTATGGGCGTGAATGGATCAGACAACATGCTCCGGGAAGTACAAAGGACTTTGCCGTCCCACTTCTCCAACATGAGCATCATGTCCACGCTGGGCATTGAACCTCCCGGCGAATGCCATTATCCGGCCGCCGGCTACGCGGAAATCGCCCGCCTCATCCGCCCTCTCGTCGAGGGGGACAACTACGGGAAGGTTTTCACCACTTCCATCACGCCGCCCGATCTCAAGCGCGCCTCTTACGCGAGCGACAAGAAAGAGGAGATCGTGATGGAATTCGACCAACCCGTGAAATGGGACAATGCCCTCGCGACCCAGTTCTACCTCGATGGCGAAACCGGCAAAGTCGCCTCGGGCTCCGTGGCCGGAAAAGTGGTCACGCTCCAACTCACCGCACCCTCGACCGCTCAGAAGCTCACCTATCTCGACAGCAAGTCGTGGAGCCAAAGCAATCTGCTCCGTGGAGAAAACGGCATCGCAGCACTCACCTTCTGCGAGGTGCCGATTCTATCCCAAAGGCCGGCCCGCTAACGGGAGGAGATTCACTTCAATCCAAACCATTACGCATGATCGCACGAAACCATAGGCAAGCCACACTCCCGCGCCTCACCTGGCTCGCGCTCGCCATGACGATGATGGCGGGAGTTCAACTCGTTGCTGCCCCGGCTGATCGGCCGCCGCTGCGCGGGCTGGAAGAAGTAGACCATGCCCAGGTGGAACTGCGCGGTGGGTTCTGGGGGCCGCGCCTGAAAACCCAGCACGAGGTGACGATCCCCCACGCCCTGAACTCGTTGGAGGAGGACGGGCACGTCACCAACTTCGACAAGGCTGCGGGTGTATTCGACGGTTCGCTCCAAGGCCACCACGCTTTCGATTCTGATCTCCACAAGGCTCTGGGAAGGTGCGGTCTACTCTCTGCAATACAACGATGACAGCCGATTGCGCCAACGCGTGGAGGGCATTATCGATCGCATTCTGGCCGCTCAACAGAAGGACGGATTCCACGTCTTCGCAAGGAAAAGCAGCGGGCGGTGCAGCTCCTTGAAGAAAAAATCAACCCGCAGCCGAAGAAACAGGACGTGATGAACAAATATACGCACAGAACCAAAGTCGTGTTATTCAAGCCAATGATTGCCCTGGCATGCATCATAAGCGCCATGGTGGTGCCGGTGTCTTGCAAGGCGGACGTGAAAAGCGATTTCGTCAACCCGCCCCTGAAGTTCAGGTCCAGGCCGCTCTGGTTCTGGAACAATACCAATGTGACCGCTGCCGAAGTCGAGGCTCAGTTGCAGGGCAATCGCGACCAGAGCGGGTACGGCGGCCTAGCACCGTTGCCGTTCGGCGCGAGTTTTGCACCCAAGTATCTCGGCGAGGAATATTTCGCGCTCTATGGCGCGGCCGTGAAAAAAGCCAGGCAATTAGGGATGTTCCTGACCATTTATGACGAATACGGCTTTCCCAGCGGAAGCTGCGGCGCCAACATGGGCGACGGTATACCGCGTTTTAAGAACAAGTATCCCGATGCCACCCTGAGACGCCTCGACAAACACGAAGATAATGTCACCGGCCCCGGTTCCTATTCCAAGCAGCTGCCCCCGGGCAAGCTGATGAGCATCGTGGCCATGAACACCATCACCAAAGAGAGAGTGGACCTTACCACCAAGGCGAGCGGAGGCTGGGTTTTCTGGAGCGTCCCTGATGGCTCATGGAAGATCATGACTTTTGTGTGTGTCCTGGATGGGGATCCGAATGTCGATTACCTCGAACCGGATAGCGTCGCTAAATTCATCGGCATGGTCTATCAGCCGTATTACGACAAATTCGCGCGCGACTTCGGCTCAACCATTGCCGGCGCCTTTTACGATGAACCCACCATGTACCGGGGGCAAGGCCGCTTATGGACGGACAAGTTCAATGAGAAGTTTCTGGCCGCCTATGGCTTCAGTCCGACCCCATATTACCCGGCGCTGTGGTATGACATCGGCCCGGAGACCCAGGCAGCCAGGAATTATCTTTTTGGCTTCAGGACCGAGCTTTATTCCTCTGGCTATATGAAAACCGTCCAGGACTGGTGCACCGCACACGGCCGAATACCACTGCTCGGGCACCAGGACCAGGAAAACGTAAAGAACCCGGTGGGCGTCTCGGGGGACCTCATGAAGTGTTACAAGTATCAGGACGTGCCGGGCATTGACAAAATCGGCTGGGACAATGATCCCGAGGGATATTACAAAATTGTCAGCTCGGTAGCCCACAACTGGGACAAGGCCCAGACCATGACCGAGACGTATGGCGCCATGGGCAATTTAAGCTGGGATCGGCTCTATGCGATTGTGATGGAACAATATGCCAAGGGGATCAACAACTTCGTTCCGCATGGGGTTTGGCACAATCTCCGTGATGTAACCTATTTGCCCGAGCTTTCCTATCGCAATCCCCGTTATGCAAGGGGGTTGGCAGACTATAACACCTATATCGGGAGGCTCAACGTCCTGTTGCAGGCTACGGGTCGGCATGTGGCCGATATTGCAGTGCTGTATCCGATCGCAACGCTGCAAGCGGGATACTATTTTGACGGTCCACTGAGCCCTTATTCCGGCGGTGTGAATGTCCCGGAAGCGGATTACGTTTACCTGGGTGAACTCCTGGCCACAAAAGTGTGCCGGGATTTCACTTTTCTCCACCCCGAGGCTCTGGATGAACGGTGTTCCGTCAAAGGCGACTGCATCACGCTTAACAACAGAGTAAACCATGAAGAGTACAAAGTGGTGATCCTGCCGGGACATCGGACCATCCGGTGGAGCAATTTGAAGAAAATAAAGGAGTTTTACGACAACGGCGGCAAGGTAATTGCCACCGGGCAACTGCCATACAAATCGGCCGAGTTCGGCCACGATGCCGATGTAGTAGCGACTATCAAGGCGATGTTCCCTATGGTCAATCAGCAGATCCTCGCCACCGCCTCCACGGAGTGGCGGGAGTCAGGCGCCTATGAGGCGGCGAAGGCGGTCGACGGCTCAATCGACACTCGCTGGGCACCTTCGGATGAACAGTCGAGGGACTGGTGGCTCGAAGTGAATTTTGGAACAAATCAAACGTTTAATTCGACCCTCATTAACGAGGCCTTCAACCGGGTAACGTCCTACAGTATCCAATACTGGAACGGCAGCGCCTGGACCACTTGCGCTTCTGGAACGTCGATCGGCTCCAATAAGGTGGACAAGTTCAACCCCGTCACCGCCTCCCAGGTCCGGCTTTCGATTGGCAGCGTATCTTCGGCCACTCCTTCGATCTGCGAGTTCGAAACGCACCTGGATGACGGCCCCAACCTGGCCCATAGCGATTCCTTGATCGTGCAAAATGGCAGAAAAGGCTCGTGCGCAGTATATCTTAATGCACCCAACGAACTCAACCTGCGAGAGGCACTGAACAGAGCCCTCACGGTGTATGACGTGGACATCGAGAGCAGCCAGAAGCTGCGATATATCCACAAGGTGAAAGGCAAAACCGAGGTTTACTTCTTCGCCAATATCGGCGACAAGGATGCGGATGCCTCGGTTCGATTGCGGGGGAAATTCACGCCCGAGGCGTGGAATCCTCATACCGGCCAATTTTCCGTTCCTGAATATACGAACACGGTCGAAGACGGTCAGCCTGTGACCAAGGTAAAGTTGACTCTAAGCACCGTTCATTCAATATTCATCATCGCAAATAGATAATGACATAGCCAGTGTCGCAAAAAGGCTGAAGCAAGATGCGCATGGCAGAATCGAGAAAAAAAGGCGCGATGAACGTCTGGATACAGGAGACTGACAAACCATGAACTCCACACAACCCAACTTCATGATGAAGCACCTCGCATTGGCATTCATACTTGCAACGGCCGCACTTTTCGCAACGCAGGGAATGGCGGCGATAAAGGATTATGGACTAAAAGAGTACGTCTCCGTCTCCAAGGATTTGCCCCATTCCGAGAACGAGCCCTGGAGGCTCGTATGCACGATGCCATACAACTGCCATTTTCAACCGTGGATCGAAGTCGAGGCTCCGGCAGACAAAGTGATCTGCTTCAACTCCAGCAATCCACTGGTCCTCTACCTGACCAAAACCGAAACCTGTACGACGCGCTCCGGCACTCACAACTACGAGGCAAAGGAATGGGTGAGTGGGGAAGGTGCCATTTACACCATCCCTGCGGGAGTCACCGTGAAAGCCGTCAAGTATCGGGAAACGGGATACGACACGACGTTTGCCGGTTCGTTTGAGTGCAACGACAACGACTATAACATCCTTTGGAAAAAGGCGGCCAGGACCGCCTACATCTGTATGCGGGAGCATTTCTATGACTGCCCTGACCGCGAGCGAGTCGGGTTTTGGGGCGATGGAACCCCGGAGTTGAACCAGTGCTTTTACCTCTTCGATTCCGCATCGCATCAACTGTGCAAAGAGCTCGTGCTTCGGAAACTGGAGCCCAAGTTTTATCCGGGCCAGCACCTTGAATTCCTCGGTGAGTATGGTCTGTGGTTCTACTACCTGCAGACTGGCGATCTGGAATCGATTCGGGCTGTCTATGAGCCGACCAAAACTTTCCTCTTCGAGACCTATCAATTCGGCAACCGACGGACATGGTTTGATTGGGGAAAAGAAGTCAAAGACACCGCCATCATCGAGACGTGTTTTTATTACAATTGCCTGGAGACGTTGAAAAAAATGGCACTCGTGACCGGACACGACGCCGATGTCGCGCTCATTGACCAGAAGCTCGAAAGCATCAAGAGCACGTTCGACAGCCGATACTGGAAGGGTAGCTACTACATGTCTTCCCAAGTGACCACTCCGGATGACCGGGCGAATGCCATGGCGGTCAATGCGGGACTTGCGGACCGTTCCAAGTGGGAGGCGATCTACAACAATGTTTTGACGAAGAAAACCTACGCGAGTTGTTTCTTCGACCGCTGGGTCTTGGAAGCCCTCTGCACCATGGGAAAACAGGAGTATGCCTTGCTTCGGATGTATGAACGGTACAAGACCATGATCCCGTGTAGCTTTACCACCCTGTGGGAGCATTACGACCGTTGGTGGGCATCACACATCGACGCCTTCGATGACGCCTCATCGCTGAATCACGGGTGGAATCCTCCGGCTCTGATACTTTCGCAAACCATCGCCGGGGTTTCCCCACTGGCGCCGGGCTGGAGCACCTATCAGGTCTTGCCGAAGGAGGCCTTTCTGACCGCAATAAAGGTCGTCGTTCCCTCCATCAAGGGGAACGTGACGGTGGATATGAGAAAGACTGCGTCTGGATATGCACTGGGCCTTACTTCGCCCGCAGGCACGACTGCCATCGTGGGAATACCCAAAGGCTCGTTTTCCACGCTCAATGCGATCAAGGTAAACAACACCACCATCTGGAACGGCACCTACCGCGGCGGGGTAAACGGCGTTACATGGCACGGCGAGGATGCCGACTACGTGAAGTTCCAGGTAGCCCCCGGCCCATGGAAATTTCTCGGCCTCGGAACCCTGCCGCTCACTTCCCCCAAGCCCCTCCCGCTGCCGCCTGAGAATGATACCAAGCTCGATAAGAAATCATGGACCGCTTCGGCCTCCGTGGCAGACGGTTCGTTTCTTTTCAGCGGAGCCAAAATTCCGATCGATGTATCTGCCGCCAATGCCATCGACGGTGATTATTGGACCGGATGGCGCGATATGACGAAAACCCAATATCCCGGGCAATGGTTCCAGGTTGATATGAAGCAAGAGCAGACTTTTTCCAAAATCGTGCTGGATACAACCTGGGCCCTCTGGGATTCGCCGGACAAGTATTCCGTATCGGTATCAAATGACGGCGCCAACTGGGGAACCCCAATCGCCACAGGTTCCGGACAACTGGGCATTACGACCATTACCTTTCCGGTGCAGACCGCGCGATATATCAGGATCACGCAGACCGGAACAAATGCCACGTATCATTGGTCAATATATGAATTCGCTGTTTACAGAAGGAACTAGTTGCTCTGAGCAAGCATCGAGAGAAACTTCACTGAACGGGGGAGTAATTGCATGAAACGAACGGTGTTTATAGCCGGCATTTGCGCAGCCGCATTGCCCGTGCTCAGCGATTCGGTCCTGGCCCAGCAGACCGCTCCTGCCAGATCCCCCAAGCAAGCAGGCAAAGGCCCGCTCAAGGTCTTCATCCTTGCCGGGCAGTCGAACATGGAAGGCAAGGACAAGAATAAGGATGGTTTTCATAAAGCGACTGCGGCCAGGAATCTTTTCTGCGGGATGGCGCTGCTCGCCCTGCAAAGCGTCTGGGCGGACTGCTGAAATCCTACCACCGCAAAGCTGCGTGACACCGCGATGGCATACCGCCTTGAGGAGGATAGTGCTCGCCGAGTGCAGTCTCCGCGCCGGAGAGGAACAATTCAAGCTGTGTTCAAGGACGAATTGCCCGCGAGGTCTCCCTCCTGCCGCCTCAATTTGGACGGAGATTTGAACGCCAACGCCTTGAAATCGCTCACATTAGGCTCGGATGAGTTTGTGCACCCTACGCCATTTGTAAGCATTCCACCGTTCAAGTGCATTCGTTCAACCAGGTTTCTCAATTCATGCAAAAGCGAGGACTCCTGCCGACGACAGACCAGGGTGCCTCCGGCAGCCTACGCTACCTCGACTGCGCCCTGCAACAGTCCCTTGAGGTCTTTGATCCCCACACCCGGACCGCTCGGCACGCTCATCTTCCCATCTTTCACCGTGATCGGAGGATCGAACCAATTCCCGTATGCCTCCGTTCCCAGCTTGTACTCCTGGTACCGTCCAATGTCCTTCACGCAGGAGGCAAAGTGCAGCATGTACACGAATCCAAACCCACCGGAAATGTGCACCGTCGTCGGCATCTTCGCCACCTCCGCCATCCTCGCCACCCGTATCGACCGTACCATCCCGCCGTAGTAATGCAAGTCCGGCTGCACAATGTCCACTCCTCTGTTGGCGATCATCCATCGGAACCGCCAGTCGCTGTACTCCTGCTCTCCGCCCGCCACCGGGATGGTCAGCGTGTCGGCCACCTTCTTGGTGTCCTCCAAATGATCGAACGGACACGGCTCCTCGAAATAGACCGCATTGATCTCCTCCAGCATCCGTCCCACCTCGATCGCCTGTGGCGGATCATATGAGCTATTCGAATCCGCGTGAATGTCGATGGCATCGCCTAACGTCTTTCGCACCAAAGGAATCAGCGTCTTCGTCCGCCCCGGCATTGCATCGGCATTGCGGCTCATCCGGCCGCCGACACGGAACTTCAGCGCCTTGGCTCCCGATTGCTGCACTATCTTTTGGAGATATTCCACTTCCTGTTCCGGCGTCGTGTCCCGCCGGCCGCTGGCCACATAGAATGGCACCTCCGTCCGCACAACGTCTCCTAACAGCGCGCCCATCGGCTTGTTTGTGATTCGCCCCAGCATGTCCAGGATAGCAAACTCCACCCATGCCTGTGGGCTCCAAAAGGCCAGGCCATACAACTTGTAGTTGTCCTGCCAGCGGTACAGTTCCCAAAGCAGGTTCTCCAGGTCCCGCGTATCCTTGCCGATGAAGAACGGGATCACGAGCTGCTTGAGGATGTCCGACAGGTACTGGGCCCGCGGAGGATTGGTAAACGACACCCCTTCCGCCCCGTCTTTGGAGCGAACGTGGACCAGGAACTCGTTTTTCTTCTTCAGCAGCCGGATCGAATCGATCACTACCGGCGATGTCAGCCCATCCAGATTCAATACCGGAGCCGCTGCCACGCGGTCCAGTTCCTCAGGACTTGGAGTCTGTGCTCTGGATGCGCGATCCTTCCTTGCTCTTTCCCGACCGCTCGCCAGCGGCAGGCCCGCCGCAAATGCAGCCGTACCTGCGCCAGCGATTCCTGCTGCCGTGAGAAACCTTCGCCGACTAACGCCTTCCCCATTCACGGTGTGTTCAGTCCTGCTCATGGTGTTTTTCTCCCAATCTGACATTTTGTTGCTGCTCCGGCTTAGAAATCACGAACAGCCCGAGGCAACCCCGCCATAGTGATGGCGGGGTTAACCGGTTAGCCCCGCAATGTATTGCGGGGTTTCCAGCTCTTCATCGAAAGTAATGCCCAGGCCCGGGCCCTCCAAGGGCAAGGCAAATTCTTTTTCCACGGTCGGTTTTCCAATTTTAACCACGGATTACACGGATTTCACTGATTTGTTTTTCACTTTTTAATCCGTGTTAATCTGCGAAATCCGTGGTTTCTTTTTCTTTGTCCATGGCGCTTCAATCATCGTGATATTGGGGATGGCCAAGGCCGCATGGAGTGTCGCCGCCGATCCCAGCCCGATCAGGGCCCCTACTCGGGGCGGGCCGGCGTTGTTGTGCGGAATCAGGTCGATGTAATAGACCTCTGCCATGGCGGCGATTTTCCTCATCTCACTGATCCCGCCACAGTGACTGACATCCGGGCGAAGGTAGTTGACGTACTGGTGCACGATCGTCTCGCGGCAATCCCACTTGTTGTGGTAGCGTTCCCCGATTGCCAGAGGGATGTGGGTGTGCGCTCGGACTTGCGCCAAGGCTTCAGGATTCTCGTGGCGGATGGGGTCTTCGATCAGGAAGGGCCGATAGGGCTTAGCCTGTTCGGCCAGTTGGATCGCCCACTGCGGATCGTAGCGGCCGTGGCATTCGAGGATGAGGTCGACGTCGTCGCCGACTGCCTCCCGGATCGCCGCCAGGTATTCGATCTGCTGCCGGACGGCAAGTTTGTGGTCGTGAAAATCCTGGGCATCATAACTGTGGAATGCGCGGAAACGGAGGGCCGTGAGGCCCTTGGCGACGCGTTGCTTCGCCTGGCGGGCGGCCTCTTCAGCGGTGTTGCCGGACACGTGTCCATAGACACGGACCTTGGTCCTGGCCAAGCCACCGAGCAACTGATAGACAGGCACGCCGTAAGCCTTGCCCTTGATGTCCCACAATGCCTGGTCGATGCCCGCCAGTGCCGTCCCGGTCGATGGGCCTCCGCGATAGAACCGTCGCCGGAAGCAGGCCTGCCAGAGATACTCGATACGTTCGGGGTCTTCACCGATCAGATACGGGATCACGTCCTTCAGCATCCCTTCCACTGAATAGGGAATGAAGGAGTTGGTCGCGTCACCATAGCCCACGATGCCTGCATCGCTCTCGATTCTGACAAAGACGTCACCCCCGGTCAGGATCGGTTCCACCTTGGTGATCTTCATGCGCGGGGTTTTCCGCTCTCGTTGAATCGGGGGAGCAGACAGTGAGTTCCAGTCCTGCCCCCAGGCGGATCGTCCAGCCGTCCACAAGAGTCCCGCCGGCGATTCCCGACCCTGCCAGAGTGCTGGCAGGGCTAACGGTTAACCCCGCCATCACTATGGCGGGGTTCCCCGCCGACGAGTTGCCAGTGTCTTGCACTGCTTCACAGTCACGTCCTTTCCACAAGTGCGATCGCAAAAGGTCCAAATGGTGCATCCCCGGATCAGCGATCCAGCTTCAGGATCACATAAGGCATCTCCACTTCCATATCCGGGTACATCCTGCCGCTGCCCCGGGTGTCCATTGCCTCGACGAAATACATCGGGTCCCACTGGGAGACAACGAACGCTCCCGGAATCGTGGCTGACCACAGTCCCGTCTGAGGATCATACTGCATTTCCCCGGTCTTGTAGTCTTTGAACTGGGTGACGTGTCGGTACCGCAGCCGAACCCATTTGACGCCTGACGGATCCCAGACTTTGGCCGTCACGTCCACACTCTTGCCAGGCTTCGGAGCCTGGACTCGCTCAAGATTCACCTGAGGGGGTTGATCGTCACTTGTGATTGTCATCACGATGGGATCTTCTGCGCCGGCCGCAGGCATATAGCCCACGCGGCCCTGATCGTCCCGGGCCTCGATGAAATACTTGATCTGGTCAGTCCCGTCCGTCGCAGGCACATTTGCCTCGTATTGCCGTCGGCCCGTGGCCTGCATATCAACAGAACGCCATTGTCCTTCCCGGTAGAATCGGACCTGCACTTGGGCGGGCTCCGTTTCCGTACCGACCGTGGCCCGCAGTCGAACCATCGCACCGGGGGCATGCCGGCAGACGGGCACGTGAGCAATGTGGGGACGGCGGAACCCCGCCATGGTGATGGCGGTCAACCCCCCCATAGTGAAGGGGGGGCTAACCGGTTAACCCCGGCATCACTATGCCGGGGTGCGGGGTTTCAATCCGTCCTCGATCACGTCGTCCGGCAGCTCCTTGGCACGCAAATCCACTCGGATGCCGGGACGCATCTGTTTGATCATACCGAAGATCTCGTGCCAGAACCCCTTCATCTCATCGCGTTCAAGCCCCGACTCCGGGTGCATTCCCCGAGCAGGGGGGCTGATCGCCCCCCGAGTCCCGAGCAGGGATCCCTAATCGGGATAGGGGCCCTGGTCGGGCTGAACTGAACGGCATCGATTTCCGGAAAGACCTCCAGGAACTTGCGCAGCGCCGCTTTGTTGTACGGCGCCAGGTTCTCGGCCGTTGACACCCCAGACCAAACCCTCTGAAGGCTTGTCGGCTCTCTCCGAGGCCCCCTCGATCCCTCCTGCCTGGACACCACCACGATAGACGTGGTCCCAGATACCAGCGGTGACGTCGATGCCGTGAGCGTGAGCGATCTCGATCATCCTCCTGAAAGCGGCCATGTTGCGCCGCTGTTGCTCCGCGGTAATGCCGACCAGTTTGACCTGAGGAAAATCAGCGACATCAAAGAAGTAGGGGTACGGGGCAAGCGGACCCCGCCATAGTGATGGCGGGGTTAAGCGTTAGCCCTGCCAGCACTCTGGCAGGGTCTTCTGTTTGCCGTGCATTCGCGGCCACCACAACTGCGGCTCGCGAACGGGAATCTCAAAGCCGGCATCCCCGGAAGCCGCACGTTCGCCGCTATCCGCCTCACGGCCCGACGGGTCAATCAGCACCCAGCGAAGTGTCGCTTTGTCCCCCGCTGTCTCCGCGCGAACGTGCACGTTCGCTGACCGAAGACCCGGCGACAGTCTCGGTCGAATGCAGACGTCCTCGATCCAGGCCTGGTCGGGCAGATCGAGCACGACATCGCGATACACGCCCACCTTGACCGAATGAGGCGCCGCGCCGATGTACGAGCCGAAGTCGCAGTGACATTTCCGCAGGCTCTTGTGCTTCGCAGACCCCGGATCATTGGGTGGCAGTTTGGCGGCACGCATGAACCGCAGCGGAGAAGAGAAAACGACGACGAGGGTATTCTGCCGACCCGGGGGCAAGAGACGATCCTTCACCTCGATGGCATACTCGCGAAACATGTTCTCGAAATGACCGATGGCGACACCGTTGAGATAGGCGTCCGCCAGCGTGTCGAGCCCTTCAAAACGTAAAAGGACCGGACCGGTGATTTCCTGCGGAGTCGCGAATCGGCAGACATACGCCCAGTCTTTCTCACCCACCCACGCACACGCGGCAGCGTTCTTGCCGACGTGCGGATCGGCAATCCGCCCATGTGCAAGCAACACATCGTGGACCTGCGCCGGCCTAACGAAGTGCCGTGTCCTGCCCGAGCGGCTCTTGCCTTTTACGCTTGTGACGCCGACAATACGGCAATCCGGGTGGTCCACCGTGCACAAGGAGAGAATGATGCAACAACAAATCACGCAACTGATCGTGATGGGAGCCACTGCGTGCCTGGCAATCGCCGGCGCGCCGGCAGCGGAATTCTACGTCGCGCCCGGCGGCGACGACACCAACCCCGGGGGGTTGGGGCGGCCATTCGCGACCATCAGGCGGGCGCAGATGGCGGCACGGGAGGTGCCGGACGGCGAGAGGGTCATGGTCTACCTGCGTGGCGGGACCTACTACCTGCCGCAGACGTTAGTGTTCACGCCCGAGGATTCCGGCACACAACGAGCGCCCATTACGTACCTCGCCTGTGAGGGTGAGACCCCCGTGATCAGCGGTGGCGTGCGACTGATGCTGAATTGGCAGCCGTTTCGCGACGGCATCATGAAGGCCGCCGTGCCTGCAGGGCTTGTGACGGACCAGTTGTTTGTCAATGGCCGGCGTCAGTACATGGCACGGTATCCGAACTTCGATCCGAGTGTCCGCCATTTCAATGGCTTCGCGGCCGATGCCTTCAGTTCGACACGGGCCGCACGATGGTCGGACCCTCACGGCGGATTCATCCATGCCATGCATGCCCACGAATGGGGTGATTTTCACTACCTGATCACCGGCAAAGGTGCGGAAAACGAAGTCACATATCAGGGGGGCTGGCAGAACAACCGCCGCATGGGTATGCACAAGACCTATCGCATGGTGGAGAACATCTTCGAGGAACTCGACGCGCCCGGCGAGTGGTTCCACGATGTGAAGGCCGATGTGCTTTACTTCTATCCGCCCAAGGACCTGGATCTGAGCAACGCCACCATTGAGGCGGTGCGGCTTAGGCACTTGGTCGAGTTTCGGGGCACGCAGGACAGGCCGGTTCGCTTCATCAGCCTGGAGGGCTTGACGTTCCGCCATGCAGCCCGCACGTTCATGGAGAATAAGGAGCCGCTGCTGCGGAGCGACTGGACCACCTATCGCGGCGGAGCGATCCTGTTCGATGGCGCCGAAGACTGCGCCGTCCAGGATTGTACGCTCGATCAGGTCGGCGGCAACGGCATCTTCGTCAACAGGTACAACCGGCGGATTGCGGTCCGCGGGTGCCACATCGTCCAGGCGGGCGCCAGCGGTGTCGCATTTGTTGGCGACCCCAACGCCGTCCGCAATCCGCTATTCGAGTATGGCCAGCGGCAGAGCTATAAGGATATCGACAAGACCCCGGGTCCCAGGACCGACAACTACCCGGCCGATTGCCTCGTCGAGGACTGCCTGATCCACGAGACCGGCCGGGTCGAGAAGCAGACTGCCGGTGTGCAGATCTCCATGTCGATGGGCGTCACCGTCCGCTACTGCTCGATCTACAATGTGCCGCGGGCCGGGATCAACATTTCCGAAGGCACCTTCGGCGGTCACGTGATCGAGTCCTGCGACGTGTTCGATACGGTCCTCGAAACAGGCGATCATGGCTCATTCAACTCCTGGGGCCGCGACCGATACTGGGGTCTGAAGGGCATCGATCTGAACACGGTCACGCTTGGCGAAGATCGCGACCTGCCGGTCCTGGACATCGTCAAGCCCAATATCCTCCGCAACAACCGCTGGCGATGCGACCACGGCTGGGATATCGATCTGGACGACGGCTCCAGCCGATATGAGATCTACAACAATCTGTGCCTCAACGGCGGTCTGAAACTGCGGGAGGGATTCTATCGGCTGGTCGAGAACAACGTCATCGTGAACAACTCTCTCCACCCCCACGTCTGGTATGGTAACAGCGAGGACGTGTTCCGCCGCAACATCGTATTCGCCGCATACGAGCCGATCCGCGTCAACAAGCCCTGGGGCAAGCAATGCGATTTGAACCTGCTGCACAAACCCGGGCAAACACGGCCTTCGCCGGCCTCCGGCTTGCAGCAGCAGAGCGGCCTCGATGCCGATTCCATCGAGGTCGATGCGATGTTCATGGATCCCGCGAACGGGGACTACCGGGTCGGGAACGGATCGCCCGCATTGAAGCTCGGCTTCAGGAACTTCCCCATGGACCAGTTCGGCGTGCAAAAGCCCTCGCTCAAGGCAATGGCCCGCACGCCGCAGCTTCCCAAGTCCCCGAAAAGTGCGTCCGAGCCGGGGACTATGCGCGATGGTCATGTCGTCGATTGGCTCGGCGCAAAGGTCAAGAATGTCATCGGTCTGGGTGAAGTGTCTGCGGCCGGATTGCCCGGCGAAGTTGGCGTGGTGGTCCTCGACGTGCCGGAGCAGAGCGAGGCCGCCAGGAGCGGTCTGCGGCAGGGCGATGTGATTCTCAAATGCGGCGGCAAGCAGGTCGACACGCTCGAAGATCTGGCGCGGGCCTGTCGCGACATTCCTGCCGGCCGGAAAGCAAGGTTAGAGGTCTTTCGCAATCAGCAGCCCATCCGCCTGAAGGTCCCTGCGGCCGAGCCTCGTTAGTCGATGGGACTCACCTGGAAGTGAATTGGACCATGAGAATACGACTCGCATATGGCAGGAAGGGTCTAATGGGAGAACCCTCGTTCCGTGTCAATAGTTGAGACTCGGCGAGTTGCGATTCCATCGCAGGTGCATCGCCATGGTGCCGACCTCACGGCCAACCGTCATTACGGATGGCACATGGCATCGTGTAGGTTTTGTTTGGGATGGTTCGAAGCGTACTCTCTATGTCGACGATGTCGAGGTCGGGAGCGACACGCAGTCCAGCCTGGCGGCGTATTCGTATCACGCGCTAATATAGTGTAAAGTTGGATTCGGTTCCTATCCGGACGGGCTTGTCGGGTCTCTTACCCTCGGTATTCTTGTATATGTACACGACATAGGGAGTGGCTATAATAACATCGGGTATCCCATCAGAAGTCATATCACCTATAAGCATACTTGTTTCATATTTCATCTTGGCCTCATGCAAATCAAGGCCGGGTGTGCTGAAGGTACCTATACGCCTGCCCTGATGATTGTAAAGTCCAGCATTGTGGGCGATGTAGATTTCATCAACGCCATCGCCAGTCCAATCGGCCAAACAGTGGTGGCGGCTATAGGCCGTTATAATCTGACCGAGAAGTCTGCCTTTGTCATCCAGCACCCAGACAGGGCTGTTACCATATGGTTGATGGTCGATGTCGACTACAATATGACGGCCAGGATGGTCAGGCATAACGCATCCAACGTCCACGGATTCAAAATGATGACCAGGCACTTCCCACAACACTTGTCCATTCCCATCCACCAGTGCAATGTCATTTGCCCCGCAACAGGTAAGAACGATACGAAAGTCTGTAGGGGACGCACCAGCATACAGAACACGAGCACAATCCAGGTGCCCGCGGGATTGCTCCACTATCTTAGACCTGAAGACCCAGCGAACCGAACCATCATGATTCAATAGCGCATAACCAGCCATAATTTCATCACGGCCATCACCGTCTATGTCCAGAGGCTGCGGCTGGTGGGCGGTGCGGAATCCACCAGGATCCTTGACCGTCCAAAGTAGTCTTCCCCGCTGGTCATATGCCCAAATCTGGTGGTATCGGTCCTTAACGAGTACATCGGTAGGATTTTTGTCCCCAGACAAGTTGCAGAACACCAAGCAATCCGTAGCTTCCTCCGGTATAGGTATTCGCCTGAGTTGGCGACCTGTAGCTCCCGCCAGTTCTACCAGGAGACCTTTGGTGCAAAGAACCACTTCGTTCTTACCATCGCCATTCCAATCGTGAATCTGGCAAGCAACGTCATGGTGCCAGTTCTTTCGCCCAACGTCCGGATTACCCCAACGCCACAGGACCGATCCATCCAGGCTCTGAGCAACCGCTGTACTGGTATAATGCACATCGTCTTTATTGAAATTCTCCGCAGTAACAATGTCGACTATGCCGTCCCCATTCAGATCGCTAGCAACGACCCACTGCCCTCCATATTCGGGATCGAGAAAAACGATTTTCCAAGGTTGAATGATTGGTACATTTTTATTCAGCTCGCTGATGTCTTCAGTGTTGAAATAGAGGAAGTCATTTCCTCTTGCATGGCAAAAGGTGCATGGGGCAAATAGTAATGCCCACAAATATGTGCGCCATTTAGGCCTCGCCGTTCCCATCGTGCTTCACCCATCTGTATCCAACAGCAGAATCAGGACTAATCGAGAACATCGATCTAATTAGAGCAAGCGAACTGGTTGATGTCAATCGAACTGAGTACGCCCACCATTGCTGAATACAAGCTTCACAGCTAAAGGTCTGGTTTAGCGAACGGCGATTAGCCTGTTAGTGCATGGCCTGGTAGGGTAGGTACAAGAGGATAATACTTCTGTGCTGGGAAGGCTCTCTTTCTCTGGATCGGAAAGAGAGCCTATTGCATCAGATGGTCGGCTCTCGGAGGCAAAGAAAATGGCAGGACAAAAACCTGTGGCTAAATTTAGAGCCTGCCAGATCTCAGCAACCATCTGGGAAAATGAACTGTCCGTAAATGGCCGGAAAGCAACAGTGGCCAAAGCCACCGCTCAGAGACGCCGCAGAGACAACCAAGGCAATTGGAAATCAAGTGGCTCGTTCAGCAGGAATGAAATACCGCTGGGATTAGCCCTGCCACCCCTGTCCTGAGCGAAGTCGAAGGATGTGGGCAGGGCTTGCCCCCGGCACAAGTCCGGGGGCTAATCGGAACCAGAGCAAGAGACGGGGATGTGAGGTTGGTTTTGTTTTTCCGAAGCGGCTCACCGTTGTTTTGGACGAGCCGCCTCTATGTGGCTAACGACGGCGCGGGGGTGATAGGATGAGATCGTAATTACGGGCGGTTCATGACCACTATTACGCTGCCCATGTCAACTACATCGTATGTGTTGAGGCTGGCTCTGTGACATCATGCCGTGGCGGGCAGTCCATGTTCAGCCAAATCTTGATCGTATCTCAGCTGACGACACCTTTCCATCAACCATTGCACTAATTACTTACATTCAGTCCGATTTGTACGTTCCCTTTCGACTGATTGATGATCCGTTCGGAGCCCGTGAATATATTCTCAGCGATTATAGCACGGCCAATGTCTTTGCCGAGTTGAATCTGCGGCCGAGCCTGTCGGAATTCACATCCCCGAATTAGAACGGTGCCGCTTTGAGCTTGGATTGCCGCGAGATTTCCCTCTTTGCCACCCCATTGGACAAACGTACAATCCCCGAAACCAACCGTGCCCGCCCCTGCAATCTTCGCTATCTGATTACACGGGCCCCAGAATGCACAGTTCACAAAGCGGATACTTCCCGTATTGGTTTCCGCGATTTCAATCATCGTAGGATCCGGCCCATGAAAAGACACAAACTCACCGTTCGTAATCAACAATCCGTACGGGGCACATTGTTCCGCGACAAGAGCCGTATAACAGTCATCGGCTCCGATGCCAAGAAAGTTGCCATTGCATACGCCTGCTTTACTTCTTATAAACTTATAGCCAATTTTGTAACCGAAACAGAACGTATTATAAACATACTGCCAATCGGAACGACCAAAGATAAATGCTTCACCGTTTTCCATTTGCCACTGGAGCAACTTAGGTTTCGTGCTCCACCAGGGATTGAAGTGAACATTCTCAATTCGTCCAATGTCGTAGATGGCATCGACCATGATGCCTCGCCGGATCGGCTGACCCTGTACGTCACGGATCAGGTGACGCTCGTTTTGCGTGGCGTCGATGCCGTTGTATGGATTGAGCATCTCCACCGCAAGAACGGCCGGGTTTTTGCCCCGCATGGCGATTGCCCAGGGATACGGTTTGGGCACGTTATCCACATTTTGTTGAGGATAGTATATCACCACGCCCTTCAGGGTACTGTTTGTGTTGAGGGTAATGAACGCGGGGCCCTCCTCGTTGCCTGCGCCTTCTGTCACTAGAAACGTGGTGCCGTCGTCCGTAGGCTTGGGAAGTCCGCGATCCCTGATGCCGCTATGGGCAGGCACCGACTGCCACAGTCCCACCAGCGCGACAGCCTTGGGAATGTTCAGATGGCCCGCAAAAAAATAGTTTCCCCGAGAAGCATAAACAACCCCGCCTCCGGTTTCTCCCGCCGCATTCAAGGCCTTTTGAAACGCTGCCGTGTCATCCGTTTTCTCATCCCCCACAGCGCCGAAATCACGCACATCCCAAAAATGCGGGCCGAAATCAGCCTGGGGCGAACTCTCGGCATGTACTGCCGCCGCATACAGCAACAACACACCAAGAAAGATAATACAAGATTGTCTTAGGGTCCCTGCTTCAACAAGATTACTACACATTCGTTTC
>Ga0315285_10000934_pt1 | contig 30337 bp, 33 predicted proteins | sample YL17G09_36_MG_FD_203698 | JGI IMG/M metagenome (GOLD analysis project Ga0315285, IMG submission 203698) | Sediment microbial communities from Yellowstone Lake, YNP, Wyoming, USA - YL17G09_36 | ecosystem: Environmental > Aquatic > Freshwater > Lake > Sediment | place: USA: Wyoming | collected...
ACCGTGCCGAACATGTCAGATATCTCTCCAACGTCAGCAACTCTGATCTCCTCCCAAGTGACACCAAAGTGAGACATGTTCTCCATGCATCCGAGAACCATATCCTCCGATATATCCGAGCCAAGAACCTTCGCACCGATCAGAGCGGCTTCAATGAGTACTCCTCCGGTACCACAGAAAGGATCGAGAAGTTGCTGCCCCCTTCTTATTCTAGACAGATTCACCAAGGCCCTTGCAAAACGTGGATGTAGGGAAATCGGTGAGAAGAAAGGTCTAAATGCCACTTTCCTACCATCGAATTGCCTCCTGTCGACTGATTTGTCGCCGACGAAGAAATGAAGCGCATCAGACATCAATATCCGAATTTCGACTTCTGGTGACTCAAGATCGATTTTCGCATTTTTCTTAATTATCGTCCCGATCTTTCCAGCGATCCTAGTACTGTCGATTTCTGGATACATACGTTGATATTGCTTGACTCTGACCGCCACGGAACCAGGAGGTGGTTGGAGGGATGATGCGAACTCGTCTAGACTGTTCAAGGTGCAACAACCGAGGTATCGTCCCGCTCGATGCGTGAGTGCTAGGCGCGCGACCACCCTGTCTAACTCGTCCTCCTGCATGTTGCAGATCACGTATCCTGGTCCATGCGCAACCTCCGTGAATGAGGTGCATTCAGCGTTCAAGCAGGATAGGACTTCAGAGCGCGGGAGAGTAGGGTGCTCACCAGAGAGTTCGAATAGAAACGGTCGACCGGACATGAAAGTGGTAGGTCAATCGCTCATTGGGGATTAATCATCTTCCATTTAGTCCCGGATTCCTATCTCAGAGAGAGTGATCACTGCCTCCGCTTCTGGAAGATTCGGAGAGTCAATCAGTCTTGCGATACGTTTTCCGCCTTTGCTTTTCCTGAGGTACAAACGGAATGTGGCAGTGTGACCGACTATGTGACCTCCAATGGGTCGGGTCGGGTCTCCGAAGAAAGCATCCGGTTTGGCGGTCACTTGGTTAGTTACAGCTATGACGGCGTTGTTGAGGTCGGAGAATCTCAACAGGTCGTGCATGTGTTTATTGAGCGCCTGCTGTCTCTCAGCGAGAGCACCGCGGCCGATGTACTCTGCTCTGAAGTGGGCCGTCAACGAGTCAACCACCAAAAGGCGAACTGGTTTGTCGTGAGCCAGCTCCGTCGCCTTTTCGACCAGCAGCATCTGATGATGTGAATTGAATGCACGTGCTACGTGAATCTTCTGTAGTGTTGCGACGGGATCAAGATCCAAGGCTGTTGCCATCTGGACTATTCTTTCGGGACGGAAAGTGTTCTCTGTATCGATGACGATCACTTCCGATTCGAGTCCTCCCTCGTCGTATGGCATCGTGGCGTTCACCGCAAGTTGAAAGCATATCTGCGTATTGTGAAGCAACGTTGGAATGTTGCCTCCCACGTATGTATGGCCGTTCGGCACGACGAAGTCATAGATGTAGTCGTTGTAGGGGACCGGCCTAACGGAGCGCACTTTGTCGAAAGCCAGATTTGCATTTCCATCGAATGATCTCTCCAGGTCTCCATAGCTTTCTTTGATCGTCACGATTCTCTCGCCAGATCGTATCGTCGCAGCGGCAACCCAGTCCATACGGTTCCGTCTGATCACGGGGAGCCTATGGACACGGCTCAGAGTGATGGTGCGACCCCTCTCCGTGGATATCTCCAGAAGCTCCTCGACCTTCTCTCTGTAGATGTGCGAGGGCGATACTGGGACTATCCTGCCTTCAACGAGACCTAGGACTCTTGTCTGAGGGGTCATGACAATCTCCCCTCCATCGTGTTCCATTCCGCGATCTCTCTGTTCGAAGTCCGAATAGACATCCTCAATTGTCTGGACATGGACGGCATCGTCACAGTGGAATACGACCGGAGTTTCGGCAGACACGCATTTCCCGCTTCCAAATTCCCCGAAAAACTCGGCTATGGCTTGGGTCTCGAAACCTCCCCCCATCAGTTCATCAAAGGCTCTAGAACTGGATGTCAGTTTGTGTATCTTCTTTCTTCTTTCGAGAACAAGATCGCCGGTCTCAAAGCCCCCGACATCGGCGGCCTGCTTTGCAGACGCTATTATCTTCGCCGCGGTGCTCTCTCCTATTTCGCACACTTCTGCAAGCACCTTCGGAGACTCGACGGCTATTGCCATAAGATCGGTATATCCCGCATCGCGCAGTTTCTCGGCAGTTGCGGGTCCGATTCCAGGCAACTCTTCTAGTTTCTTCTCGGGCATCGATGCACCTTTCACCTCTAAATCCCCCCCGAGCTTATATATCTGTCACAGGGAGATGAACGAAAGTACCTGGTACCTGTTCATTGTCAAACGATTGATTCTGCTCGCGTATGAAATCTTGGGCTGCACTTACTGTCATGTCTTCCATGGTGACCTGCAACAGGACGGCCCTTGAATGTGTGGCTGTTTTGGCCATGCAATCATTTCTCATACATCTTGCGCAGGGGAAAGAATTTAAGTGACCATCGTTGTTAAGGGGGACAATGGCCCACAAAAGGAAGAAAGAAGTCGTCGAGGAGGAATACGAGTTCGTCCCTCCTGAGTTCGACGAAAAAAAGTTCCTTGAGAATGACATAAGGGGGACTAAGATACTTCTTCTGACCGCTGTGTTTGCCGTAATGTTCGGGATCATCGCCTACGTGCTTGGTGGTTTCAGCATTTATCTGGGCTTGCTCGTCATGATTGCGGGTATGGTGGCATTGAGATACCTCTACCCACTCGCCAAGATCCCTTGGAGCACGGTTGAGAAAAAGACTTTCTTTGCCAACGTAGGTCTGTTCTTCTTCATAGTCCTCGCCGTCTGGATAATACTCCTTAACGTTCCTTTCAGCGATCAATCGAACCCAGAGATACGCGACGCATCGATCTGGATCCGAGACGCAAGTGGCAATATGACAGAGATACATCCAAAGGGATCTATCTTCTCCATTACGCAGCAGGGTGCGACCGGGATCGTCAATATCACCGCAAAAGTGTCGGATAATAGTGGTCTTGCTAGCGTCATGATAAACATCAGTGGTGAAGGTGTATCGGGCAACTTCGTGAACATGACCGACATCGGCAGCCATACGTTCAGCCTCTCGAACACCTATCATACGGGGAACTACAATTTCGTTATAAAGGCTGAAGACAAGGTAGGTCACACCAGCAGATCGAGCACATACATACTCAATATCATTCAGGCATGATCGGTCCAGCCAAAGATATCCTTCTATCTCTCCCAAGGTTTCCTTTTATCCAGGAGCATCTTCAGTGATTCCTTATAGGTCGTGGACAGGGCAGTCTCGTGCTCAATGACCTCGCATCTCCTATCTCTTCTGAAGTCTCTTCCCAGACCGACGGACTCCATTTGGCTCCGCACAAGATCTGATGCCTTAGTGTATTCCCTTTCGGCGATGACAGTCCATCTTCCGCCATCGATGAACGGCCTTCTCGTCATTTTTCCTTTCCACTTCGACAGGAAGTCCTTGGAATTGTCAAGCCAGACGGGAGGACCCTGATGTCTTCTGCATTTCGATAGGACGTCGGTCTGAAGTTCAAAGATGAAGCGGACGCTCTTGTCGACATGGAATGCTTTGTCAACGATTACAAAATCATGGATGTCGAGGAGGGATTTCAATCCATCCAGCGTCTTTCTCACCTGGGGATAGAGATCGTCGTCTATGATCTTCGGTCTTTTGAACTCTACGATGAGGATTCTTGTGTTCCTTGATTGGACTTCGCGTTTCATGGCACGCAGGTCCCACTGATCCCCTTTCCTGGGGAAGAAGAATCTGAGATCCTCTTTCTTCAGATACTCCCTGCATCCATATATGAACAGGGAGAAGGAGTCCAAAGATACTGCTGAACCGACGTTCCTTTTTGGATCGATCGGATCGATGAAGGTGAATGGCGAGTCGAATCCACTTCTGCAGGGCACAGTGAGGTAGAGCGTTTCACCGTATCTCCAGTTCGATGCCTCGCTCAGTACCTTCCTGAAATCGCCATACTTCAGTATCAGAATCTCGACCAGATACCCAGAGAAACCTTGGATTTTCGCCTCTGCCCCATAGACCCCGATCCCCTTTGTGAATTGCTTCAGAAGTCGGATCTCTCCCTTCTGCTTCTCAGAAACGTGATTTCTTATGAAGTCTGTATGAAAAGGGGTCCGATCCACAGCCGATTTCAATCCCTTTGGACTTTCGATCTTGTAACATGGAACCAGATCGACCTCCAATCCACTGTAACTTCCGTGAATGTATGGGTGCTCAGCGTATCTCTCCTCTCCTCCAAGGACCGACCGCCCGATTGCGAGGCCTACTTTCTCGAGCTCTTCCCGGGGAGTTGTCTCGGGAAACATCACAAAGAGATCTACATCAGGATTGCGGAGATATGTATCCTTCGCGACTGAACCCACCAGGCGGACCTCGAGATCCAGACCTTTGGCTTTTATCTCATCGTTTGTTTTTCTTATTAGATCTGAGACGACCTTGGTCACGAAATGTCTGTGTTTTATGTCAGGTGAGACTTTTTCCAGAACTCTCTCTTCGATTGGCATTCAGAGCATAATTGGCTAGTTGGTCAATAATCCTTTCATTTAGGTCTTCATATTGAGAGTATACTTGTCGATTCGTACTTTAGTCCACGAGAGCCTTAATTACCTCTGAACTAGGCAATTTCGGTGTATAGGGGTTTGGCGTCCAAGGGCGGTGGGGTGGGGGATAACAAAACAGTTGATTAGGAGGAAATTCGAGCCACCGTCCTCGGACACCTATCTCTCGCAATTCATGCACTATTATAAAAGGATGACTTGCGTCTGCAGCACGATTAAGCCTGTTTGTCGCTGAACAATCGAGGAGTGTTGCAGAATCTCTTTTTCGTTCGTTGTGCCAGTCGGGATCAATTCATATTGCAGTGTCTGTGTACCCGAATCACTTTCCCTAGCTTCAGTGTCATGAGGTCAGTTGCCGCAATTGTCCTTATGCCAGTTCTCTTCTCAATATATCGTGCCTGCTTATCCGCCCCTTCATGGAGCAACTTCATCCCGAAGTGTGTCAACACTGCGGCTTCCGGAGATACCTTCTTCACGAGAACGGACGCATCTTCCGTGCACATATGGTAGGGTATTCTGGACGAAATGGGTCGCGTTAGGCAGATGATGAGGACTCTTGATTGTCGGTGGGCTTCCGTGACTTCTGGATTCAGCTCGGAATCTCCTACGTAGGAGATGATTCCATTGGAGGTATGGATCTTGAATCCAATGCCAGTGGGATCGCTGTGCGCTGTTGGGGTCGCTTCAATCTTTATCTGGTCTAGCGAAATCGAGGAGCCTTTGAACATGGCAATGATCCTCTCAGGGAGTCCAAGGTGGTAGCTGGAAATTGCTGGTCCAAAGTTGCCGTAACCTTGTATCACGCTGTTGCTCCCTACCAGAGCTCCTCTTTTTCTGAACCCTCCTCTCGCCATCCCTTCAATCAGAACCTCGGCATCCGAGTAGTGATCTGGATGGCAGTGCGATATCAGGACCGCATCTGTCTTGCTCGGATCGATTGAGAGTCGAGCCATATTGACCAATGCTCCTGGTCCAGGATCCAGATGTATTCTGCATCCATCGCAAAAATAGATTCCTCCAGTGTTGCGTGGCTGGTACATCGTGGCAAATCTCCCTCCTCCTGTCCCAAGGAAAGTGATTGTTGTCATTGTGTTGATCCTACCCCAAGGCAATGGGTTTCTTGAACTCCCCGCCAGGGTTTCGGAATCGATTCCGACGGAACATGGCTACAAGTCTATATTTTACTTGTTTCTTAGACTGGAAATCGACTACAAGGCCCACGAACTCACTTGTCTACCAAATTTTATAATCTGGGGTGGCGTTCAATGGAAATGGATGAGCATAGCAATAAGAAATGCTTGGATCGTCACCCAGAATAAGAACAGAGATGTATTCCAAGGTGACATTCTCATCGAGAAAGACATCATCAGGGCACTTGGCAAGGTCAGATCAGGAGCGGATATCGAGATCGAGGCAAATGGGGACGTGGTCATTCCTGGACTGATAAACACTCATACGCACGTTGCAATGGCGCTGATGAAAGGAATTGCGGACGATTTGCCGTTCTCAGATTTCCTGTCAAGGGTTTTCTCTTATGATTCAAGACGTACACCAAAAGATATCAAATCCGGGGCTATGCTCGGTTGTCTCGAGATGATTCGAAGCGGGACGACGACTTTCGTCGATCTCTACTACTCCGAAGACATCATAGCTGATGCCGTGCAATCCTCGGGATTGAGAGGCGTACTCTGTTGGGCTGTGCTCGACCCAGAACATACGACCCAGACCGGCCTTCCGCTGGACAACTGTCGAAGATTCTGTGAGTCGTTCAAGAACACGGGAAGGATCGTCCCGGCGGTAGGGTTGCAGGGCGTCTACGTCTGCTCTACCAAGACATTCGTCGATGCTCGGGACTATGCTCATGAGAACGACCTTTTGCTACATTTTCATTTGTCCGAGACGAGGAAAGAGGTCAACGATTTAAAGAAGAGAGAGGGCTCGAGACCAGTAGAGTACCTTAATGGCATAGGTTTCCTAGGAAGTGAATGCCTTGCTGCTCATGCTGCCTGGCTAACGCTCAATGAGGTGCGAATTCTGGGGAGATGTGGTACGAGCATCTCGACCTGCCCCGTCTCGAACATGAAATTGGCGACGGGAGGGGTGGCGCCGATTCCAGAGATGTTGAATGCTGGTGTGAACGTCTCTATCGGGACGGACGGCTCCACGACCAATAACAGTTTGGACATGTTCGGGGAGATGAAGACTCTTGGATTGCTGCAGAAGTCCAACCGCTGGGACCCTTCCGTTCTTCGTGCCCAACAGCTCCTTGATTTTGCAACCATCGGTGGGGCAATGGCCATCGGTCTCGAGTCCTCCATCGGCTCGATTGAGGTTGGCAAGAAAGCCGACATAGCGATCATGGATGGGAGGGCGCCGAATCTCAACCCTTTGGTTCGGGACAACTTGGTGTCAAATATTGTGTACTCCTCCTCAAGTCAGAACGTCAAGACGGTCATCTGCGATGGTCGATTGACCATGAGGGATTGGATCGTCATGACCCTCGAAGAAGATAGCGTGTTGAGCTCTGCAGTCGAAAGCGCAAGGGAATTGATGGGTTGACGATTCTTGTCAAATATGTATTGCGGAATAAGGGACCGACTGCAATTCGGACGTCATTGATCCTGCTGGTGATGCCGTCTTCATCCAACTTTTTTATGTGGAACGAAAAGACCCTTTATGATTATATGGAGTCCCGACTCCCGGATTTGAACCGGGGGCCTGCTGATTTCAGCGGCTTTGGACCGGCAAGCCGGTAACCCACTACAGTCAGCCGCTCTAGCCAGACTGAGCTAAGTCGGGTTTTTGCAACCCTATCACGGAGACCGTATTTAGAATTTTGTCCCTTGAGAAGTTGCGAGAACACTTAAGTCCTCCGTCTCTTTTTGGCAGATTTCAGGTCTTTTGGATACGGGAGTGCTTCGCAGTAGCAAGATTTAAATAGAGTTCTCTTTATACGTATGTTTGTCAGACAAAAGGGGTCGTCTGTACCTCTTCAACCTTCGGGTGCGAGAATGGTCAACCACGATTTGGAGAAGGTCACGATTCGTCTTCCCAGTAGGTACGTACGTGCGTTGGACTTCCTGGTGAAGGTGGATGACTTTCCCTCAAGGTCGGAGGCAATAAGGGCTGCGATCCGGGACTTCGTGTACAATCGAGTCGAGGTCGTAATGGACAAGGTCAAAAAGATGGAGGAAGCCGAGAAGACCCTCGCAGACATGGAGATATTCGAAGAGGAGTATCTAAAAAAGTAGCCTGTGAGAATGGGATGGGATGCACATTCTCTATCAATGAGGTCACGATTACCTCCCCCCTTTTTTTTATTTTTATCTGAATGTTCTGGGAATCTGTCTCAATGTTTCACTGATCAGACCATAAACAAACGATCAATAAATGGAGGAATTGGCGGCTACCCGATATATCCCAGGTCCTCTTTCTTTGGTTCCTGCGGCGTCTCGATCTCCTTTATCTTCGATGTTATGAGCTCGATCTGCTCAGCTTTGTCCTGGAGAGCACTGAAATCAACCTCGACGTTGAGTATGTCAGCAAGAACTCTTAGCACGACCTCTGCACCTTTTGGATCCACGAAGTAGCCAGATGTTTCTCCCATGAGGCAAACAGCCTTGATGTCATAGATCTTACCTAGTCCGAGCAGAAGTCCACTGGCGCCGACTATGCCACTTCCAGGTTCCCCCTTGGAGAATACGACGCCTCTCTTCTTCATCTCCGCGACGAGTTCTCTGTCGGTTGCGGCCCCCAGCACCCTGGGTTTCTCCACCATCTTGCCAATTCCGTATCCACCTAGCGTGTAGATCATGTGGACCCCGTATCTCTTGGCGATCTGGAGTGTGTTATCAGATAATTCGTACTGGCCGTCAGGCGTGAGGCCTTGGTAGTCCCCGACAAGTATGATGAGGTCCGGCCGCTTACCATCCCCCTTCGAGTAGTACATTTCGTTGTTCACGAGTTTTGCCAACCCTTCGTCGTCGACCAATACTTGTGGAGGGAAGTGCTTCGAAATAATGTCAGCGAATTTCTTCGCTTTGATCTGATCTAATAGGTGCTCTGCTGCAAGCTTTCCGACGTTTCCGACACCTGGTAGACCCTCGACTAGTATCGGGTCGTTTAGTTCGGGTTCCTCATAGAATATTGTCTTTATGCTTTCCATATCGATCTTCCCCCTCCTTTCTCAGTCTTCTTCTGTACTCTCCATATTTGTCCTCGGGGGAGTACCTTGGTGGAATCGGCACGAGCGTCTTCGATCCACATCTTTGGCATAGGTCATCCAGAGTGTACTCCTGGCATTTAGGGCACCTTCTTAGGGAAGTCCTCATTATTAACCTTTCCTCTCAGTCAGTTGGCAATTCCTATTTGACCTCTCGGTGGAAACTGCCTAGTCCCCCGCAGTGTTTGAGTGATGAGATGATCTCGTCTGCGACCTTCTTCATCTCTTCCTCTGCGGATTTATAGTCTGGTGCGGAGACAATGATGCGATATCTTGGGGCACCGACGTACTGCATTCTCACTCTGCCCTCAATTGAATTCATCCCCAAGGACAACGCTTTTCTTATGTGGTCAACGCCGTCAGAGAGCGGACATGTTAGCTCGAGATAGCCATCGATCTGAACATATGGCGGCGCGACGTTCTCTTGAGCGACCTGTGAGAACACCGTGGTCCAGTCTCCCTCGAGGCCCGCTTGATCGAGCGCCTTTGGATTGGCAGTGCACTGCTCGAATGCTGCGAAAAGCGACCCGAAATTCTCAATGACGTCATACCCGAATTCATCAAAACACTGCTGAATGTCCTTGCCGAGGCGCTCAGCGACGATTTCGAGAAGCTTCTCAGCCTTGTTCTCATTCTTCCATTGCTGAATCTTCTCTCGCCTTTGGTGCTCGTTGACCGACTTCAGTGAAAGATCGATGTGACCTTTTGATGAGTCGACCCCAAGGACCTTGCATACTATCTTTTGTCCCTCGCGGACGTAGTCCCTGATGTACTTTATCCAACCCGTGGCAACATCTCTGATATGAATGAATCCTTCTTTGTTGTCGTATTCATCGAGGGTTACAAATGCTCCAAAGTTCTTTACGCTCTGTACGGTGCATACAACGAGTTCGCTCTCTTCCGGGAACTCGCTGATTCTCGACATTATCCGACCACCTCAAGCAGCTCTCCACAGATCTTGCCGGTTCCTCCAGCAGGCGTGATCAGAGTCGAGCCGCAAACATGGCATGCCACCGGGGTCGAGGGTTTTCTGAACGCAATCTGTTCATTCCCACAATCCGGGCACTTTACCTTTATGAACTTCCCGGTTCTAACTTCGGTCATCATTCTCACTCCGCAATCTCGAACTTCTTAGCTCGGAAGCACGGTCTTTGGTGCGCTTTCTTGCAGGTCTTGCAACGGTATCGCAAAGGGACGCGCCTCGTCGGCTTCTCCCTTCCCTCAGGCTTCGGTCGAGGAAAACCCCCATAACCGGAGGTGGCCCTCCTGAATCGTCTCTGGCCCCACTTCATCTCGCTCGCTTTCTTCTTCTTCACCCTCTCGACCTCGTGAACCGTGTGCGTCTTGCAGTGAGGACAGTAAGTCTTCACAGTTCTGGGCAATTTCATCATTTCACCTTTGGAAGCAAGTTGCCCTAATACGCATTCAATATATAAATCCTTATCAACGCTCACGTACTCAAATTTCTAATCTGGCTTCGTTGAGAATCTGACTCCCAAACTAGGTCGTGCTCATATCCTGGCCTTATCCTTGCATCTCAAACAAAATTGGAGCTTACACTGGGGCAAAGTATTGGTGGAAATGCGAACTAGCATTTTACTTTCTGGACGTGAGCCAGATTATTTGAATTTATTTTGAAAATAGAAAACGATATATATCTACACAGTAATAAATGCAGACGGGAACACATGACCGAAAGGGGCTTTAGTAAGAAGGACGAAACCCTTGTCGATCTGTTGATGAGCACGGGCATGCCGAAGAACGTCGCGAAAACATTGGCATTTCTCCGTAAGAAGAACGAAACCACGTCAGTGGAAATTGAAATATCCACGGCTCTTCGTCAACCCGAAGTGTCAATCGCAATGCAGGAGCTTCGAAAGCGCAAGTGGGTGACGAAGAGGGACATAAAGAAGGAAGGCAAAGGGCGTCCAATACATGCATATAGGCTTTCGATACCCTTCGAGAAGATCGTGGATATGATAGATAAGGAAGAGCGGAAGCGTATCGATAGAATCGAGGGCAATATCCACCAACTTAAGCTGCTCGCTCAGTCTTGAGGTCTCTCAATTACCACGACACCTTCTTCCGTCCCGATAACCACTCTAGTGGCCAATCCGATGAAAAGGCCATTCTCTACGACACCGGGTATGAGGTTCAGCCTGATCTCGAGATCCTCTGGAGTCTCGATTCTGACGAACCTGCAATCGTAGACGTAGTTACCGCCATCCGTGATGAAGGGAACACTATCGCCTCTGAGTCGGGCCACGCAGCCAAGCCTTTCTATCGACTCCTTCGTCCTCCTGTGACCGAACGGAACGACCTCAACCGGCAGGGGGGATTTGGTGCCCAATATTTCCACTAGCTTTGAATCGTCTACAGCGATAATCTCCTGTTTCGAGATCGAGGCGATAATCTTCTCCCTGAGCAGTGCCCCTCCCATGCCCTTGATCAATCTTAGTTTCGGATCGACCTCGTCCGCACCGTCAATTGTGATATCTATCACATCTACATCGTCGAGGGACACGAGAGGCACGCCGAAACCCTCCGCGAGCTTCTCCGTGCTCTTCGACGTCGGGACACCGAGAAGATCATAACCTTCTCTGACGAGACTTCCGATCGCCTCAATGGCATAGTATGCTGTGGAGCCAGTGCCAAGACCGACGGTCATACCGTTCCTTATCCATTCCACGGCTCTCAAAGCGGCAGCCCTTTTCTTCTCGCTCATTTCCCGCCCCCGAAGTTGGATTTGATCAGATCCACCAGTCTATCGACTATATGGTCGTTTATTCTCCTTCCCAATTCCACGGTAGAATCCGGAGCATTTCCAACAAATCCATCTGGATAGCAGGTCTCAGGGTCGTTCACGATTAAGTAACCCTTGTCAACGAATCGTCCCTTAATCTTGGCTTTCTTGACCCTATTCCTGGCGATGGCAAGCACCCTTGATGTTTCTATCAAGCCACCATGTCCATCATCTCCTCCATCGAGAACGACCTCCTTTGCGAGATCGTAGTCGGAGAGAAGCATCAATGCGACTTTGGACTCGCACACAATCTGTTCGCAAGCAAGCTTGAGAGCCGCCATGTGCACTGAACCTGCATGGCCGCTCAGCACGACTATTTTATCAGCGCCATTCTGAACCAACGAAGACAAGACATCGTAGACAAGATATCTAAGTGTCTCGAACGAGATCGACAATGTGCCAGGCATATTGCGGGTCGAGCTGTGATGACCGTACTTTATCGGTGGTGCCACCAGACCATCGATCCTTTCTGCGAGCATATCAGCGACCGCTTCTGGTTGCAGAGAATCCGTGTCGAGGGACAAATGTGGTCCGTGAGCCTCGGTCGCGCCAATTGGGAGTATGACCACTGGCCTCTTCTTCATTGCCTTCTCGAATTCGTCCGAAGTCAGATTGTCAAGGCGCAGACCGACCCTCCTGTCTCTTTGATACGCCGATGAGGGAAGTCCCACAGACCGGGCATATGCCCTCGTCCAGCGAGGTAGACTCGAATCGACTCTTGAGTTCTTTGCTTATCTCCTCGAGTCGCTCCCTTTTGATGGTCTTCTCGCACTTCGGGCAATACATCCGAGTCAGCATGCTCTTTTCTGGTAATTAAGATTGTCAAAAAGAGATCGCCGCCCAGTCGTTCTTGGGGGTTTCTCGGAAAGATTGATGCTGGGGCGAGTAGAATCATGTATCGTGAGGTTAGCTTCTTTGTTTTCTGGTGGGAAGGACTCTACATATTCGACATATCTGATGGAGCAGCAGGGGCACACGATAGACGTTCTTGTCAGCATCGAACCGGCTGACCAGCATTCCTGGGTCTTTCACACACCGAACCTTCATCTGCTTCCGTTGATCTCCGAGGCGATGCAAAAGAACTTTGTGACGGCCCAGAGCATGGGTTCTGAGGATAGTGATCTCGCCGCTCTATTCCGTGTGCTGTCCGATCTCGATATCGATGGGGTCATCACCGGAGCGATCGCCTCCGACTATCAGTGGGATAGGATCAATGGTGTCTGCGAGGACCTTGGTCTCCGGACCTTTTCTCCGCTCTGGAGAAAGGACCAGATGATGGTTCTCCGCGAAATCGTCGACTGCGGCATAAGAGCGATCATCGTTGGAGTATACGCGGAAGGTCTGGAAAGAGGATTCTTGGGCGCGCGATTGGATCATGAGTGCATAGGTCGTCTGATCGAGCTAGAAGAGTCACACGGCATAAACGTCTCTGGGGAGGGAGGCGAGTATGAAACACTCGTCCTCGATTCTCCAATGCATATCGCTCCCATTGAGGTGATGGAGACGGACCAAGTCATCACTAGAGATGGAGGAAGATTGACGGTTGTCAAAGCGAGACTCGGAAGGATGGGATGAATGACCCCCCATCGCTTCGAAGTAAAACATATGGACAAACTCGTGGACGAGGTGAGGCAACGCATTCAACCTGCGGAGGACATATTGCATCGTGCGAACCCATCCAGGAACGAGACTTGTGCCGATGTCGGTTGTGGAGTGGGATACATGACCCTTCCTCTCTCAGTAAGCGTCAGATTCGTTGTCGCTCTCGATTCCCAAAGGGAAATGCTGATGGAACTGATATCGCGAGCGAGCGGTGAACAGCGAAGGAAGATACTTCCTCTGGTCTCGGAATTGCCAAATCTGCCACTCCGCAATGGAGTACTGGATCGAGTTCTTATCGTCAATGTGTTGCACGAGATCGAGGACAAAAAGGCCCTAGTGTCAGAAAGCATCAGGGCTCTGAGGTCGGGTGGCAGAATCACGCTCGTAGATTTCCAGAAGACATCGACAAGCTTCGGTCCGCCCGTTCAGGAGAGAATAGACGAATCTCGAGTCCCTGCTATCTTCGATGGTATGCACGTCGTTTCTCATTGGAGTTACCCAGAGTTCTACCAGTATGAATTCGAACGCCACTGAATCATGAATTACGCGATTGTCATACTGACATTGCTTCCCTAACTGCATCAAGAATCGCGAGGTAGTCCGGCTCAAAGGAAGGATCTTCGGCTATCCATTTGTATCTGACGACCATTTCGCTGTCGACTACGAAAACCGCCCTGTTGGACCTCCCCTTGAGGTAACCTTCGTCACCCATCAGTACCCCGTATCTTTTGCTCACCCTGCCATCGAAGTCGCTCAGGAGGCCGAACTGGAGCCTCATCTGTTCCTTCCATGCGCGATGGGAGATAGTGCTGTTCGTGCCTATTGGCAGAAGAATAGCTCCAGCCTTCTCGAAATCCTGAAACATGTCTCTAAATGCGCTCATCTCCACCGCGCACATCATCCCCCAATCTGCTGGATAGAAAATGATTACCGCCACTCCATTCTTCACTGCGTTACTTAGAACGACTCGCCCAGCCGCGTCCGTCGTTGGGAGATCGAAGTCCGGTGCATTTTCCCCTACCTCGATGTCGCCGATCATCGATATCTTTGGTCCCTAAGGCGGCCGCGCCTATTAAACTCGTCCCGGGCGCATGAGCCGAACGGTTGAAATTACCCTATCTCCCCTGATTAAGATTGTTTTCTAGTGCAATGATCTGGCGGTGGAAACAAATGGCCCGTCGAGGACGGAGGATTTGAAAAAGATCGCTGATATCGGCAAGTCGCTCTATACCTAATCTGGCCTATTGATTCCTCATACTCTAGAGCTCTCCCTTGCACGTCATGTCGTCGATCTTGACCTTTATGATCGCAGCCTTATCGAATGCATTATCCGAGTACTCGTAAGGTCTCTTCCCTTCGTAGTGGTCCATTATCAGATTCAGAGCATTCCTCTTCTCTCCAGCATTCTCCACGATCGACGCCCTTCCGAATCCTATGATGCTAGTGTACTCTAACGACCAATTACAGGGAGTTCCAGCTCGGGCTATCTTGACCTGTCCCTCCAGCTCAAAGCAGACCTTCTCGTTCTTCCTAATGATATCGATTTTCTTCCCTTCTCTCGCACAATGAAAGTATATCGAGTCACCATCATAGCCAAAGCACAAGGGGACAAGATATGGCTCATCATTGATGCACATAGCTAGTCTGCAGACGTCAGCATTCCGTATCACAGAATCGATGACTGTTGGATCCTTGATCTCCTTCTCTTGTCTTAGCATCGGGAATCTCTCTCCATTCGCTGTAATGAACATGATCAATAATGCGTTTTGTGGCGATTAGAAGTGATGGTGGGGCCGTCCGAATTTGAATCGGAGTCTCAGGCTCCCAAAGCCCGAAGGATGGACCAAGCTACCCCACGGCCCCATGCAGCAGGACAATGGTGCGGTCCTGAATAAGCATTGCCTTCGCACCGGTGGCATTCGTCAGGTCCGCATCATTATCAATCGATGCTAGCGGGACGCATACATTCAGAAGGGTTATTAACGCTTTCTGCCCTAACGCTGAACCAGATGAAAAGGGTCCTCGTCATCACCGTCATGATTCTCCTTCTGAGCATACCCATTTCTGGATGTCTTTCTAGTTCTATAGTCGGTTTCATAGAATCGGACCTTGTCGTTCCAGAGATACGATACGTTCAGAACGAACCACCTACACTCCCGACGCCTCTCTCCAGCAGCACGCCGACTTATAGCTACATACTGGATTGGACAATCTCTGAGGTGTTCGTCAACTGCGGCGGCGTTATGAACCTCTGGATAAACAACACTGGGCCCAGAGATATCTTCGTTTACGGGTACGGTCTCAAATGGATCAACGCGACATCGGTCTATTCCAGAGACTCTGAGGCATATGTTCATCCGGATGAGAGGGTAGCCCTGGGCCTATTAGCCTTCCAAGGTCCCCTCCTTGCGGAGCCGACGTTCTATTCGATAGACTTGAAGATCGCAGTCCGAACGACGTCTGGAACGAGTTGGCATGATTATGGGACTGTGACGGCAGCTGACAGAATGATAGACGTAAGTGAACTGGTCCCATGGCGTAACCACACGATCGAGAAGAACCTGAAAGAGTACTACAACAAAGTGAATTCCAGGATCAACTTGACTGCCGTGAACGGTATTGTAGGAATGATCCGATCTGAATTTCCCGGTACATACAATATTCTTCAGATAGCCCAGGCTTTCGAATGGGTCTATTCGAACATCGAGTACAAGACGGATGTTGGAGGTGACTACTGGCAGAGTACTGATGAGACCCTCGCTCGAAGAACTGGTGACTGTGAGGACCAAGCGATCCTGCTTACCTCCATCATCAGTGCGCTCGGGGGAAACGCTCGGGTCAACATAATCAGTGAGCATGCGTTTCCGACCGTCTTCGTCCTGAAAAGCGGAATTGAATCCAGCATCATAAGTTATGAGCTTGGTTCGATCAGGTCATCACTGTCGTCATATTATGGGTCAGATCTAAATGTGTGTTTCCTGAACGATTCGATGGGATACTGGTTGGTCGTAGACACAACTGGATCTCCATATGCCGGTGGTCTTCCGACACTGTCTTCTCCTTCGAATCAAACGTCCTATCCTGGCATATCGTTCGATTGGAGTTTCATCGAAACAAACTGGTTGATCACCGTTGATATTACGGGTGAGGTATCCACAGGCGGGGAGATCTTCTAGTCGCCCTCGATCATAGTATCACGGGGAGTTCTCTGAGAGTATCTCCCTGACCGCCGCTCTTATTGCCTCTGCGCTACTAAACCTCGGTTTCCAACCTAGACCCTCGAGTTTGTCGATGGACAATAGCATCTCTCTCACGTCTCCGATCCATCCCCTTCCGTTCATCACTCCCCCGGTCCAATTGTATCTCACGCTTTTGAGCCCGAGTTCCTGAACGACTATGTCGGCAATCTCTCTCACTTCAATCCTATCTCTCGAGCCGACGTTGAGTATCTCGACCTGCTTTCTCCCCTTCTCTGCCCCAAGGAGCATCCCATCAAGGCAGTCGATGATATGGATATACGATTTGCTGGTTCCAGGCTCAGCCCCGAGTATCTCCAGTTCTTTTGGGTTCTCCCTCAATTTGCCAACGAAATCGTGAAGCACATTGTGTGTACTCCTGGAGCCAACAACGTTGGCGAATCTGAAGATTACGGAGTTCAAGTCAAATGCGTGGCAATATGCCGAAATGAGTGCCTCGCACCCGAGTTTCGATGCGCCGTACATAGAGATTGGGATGAGCGGGCCGTAGGTCTCGGTTGTGGGCATGACACTCGCCTCACCATATACCGTCGAAGTCGAGGGAAAGACGACGTCTTTCACGCCGGTTCTCTTGGCCGCTTCGAGCAGTCTGTATGTGACCTCTAGATTCTGTCGGAAATGCACGCTAGTGTCAGATATACCAATTCTCACGTCCGGATTTGCGGCGAAATGACAAAGCACGTCCACGTCCTTGAACGCTCCGTCAAGACTCATCGAGAGCAGGTCGCCTTCGATCAATCTGAAATCGGGCCGCGAAATCGCTTTCTTGAGAAAGCCCCTCTTGCCTGCGCTGAAATCGTCTATGCCGACGACGACATTGTCGCAAGCCAATAGTCTGTCCGTCAAATGACTGCCAATGAATCCTCCGCATCCTGTGATGAGGATCCTTCTCCCCTTGAGTCTCATTTGATTCTCTCCACCTTCCCGGTGAGTGTCATCGCAAAGGCCCTTATCGCCCTTCCTCGGTGAGATATCGGGTTCTTCTCTTCTATTCCGATCTCGGCGAACGTCCGTGACTCGCCGTCTGGTACGAATATCGGGTCGAAGCCGAATCCTTGACTTCCCTTTTCCTCGGCGCTTATTCTTCCTTTTACCCCTTCCGTCACAATGATCTCCTTTCCGCCCTTGAGTAGGCAACCGATGCAGCAGCTGAAATGAGCCTTACGGTCATCGAGTTCGTCCATGAGCTTCAGAATTCCCCTGCATCCCAGGGTCTTGAAGGCATATGAGGAATAGACACCGGGAAATCCTCCAAGCGAATCGATGAAAAGGCCTGAGTCGTCAATGATCACGTCCCTGATATTCCTTCTCTTGAGATCCTCCAAGCAGTATCGAACTACTTCCTCGAGAGTCTCCGCCTGGATCTCCTCACAGTCCTCGCCGGACTTGGTCACCTCTATTCCCAGACTGGAGAGCTCGTGTCTGAACTCTTTCAGCTTGCCAGGATTGGAGGTCATGAGCGAGAGACTAATCATGTGTACCTCCCCCTACCCTCTATGTCTTCAACCCTCTTCAACACCTCATCTGCCTTGTCGAAATGCATCCTGTAAGAATCGAGAACGATTTGGAAGGAGTCGAAGATCTCCGAATGCGCGGACTGGAATGCCTCTTTGATAAGGTGCAGGTCAACGCCCATCTCCTCGATTTCCGCGTTCCTTCCCCCAAGGGACAGATCAATGAGCCAGATACTACCATCGCGGATTATCATGTTTGAAGTGGTCAGATCACCATGGACGATCCCATTTCTGTGGAGCATCGCAGTCAGCCTTCCAATCTCTCTGCAAATGGCCTCGATCGAGGTGGGGTTATCCAATGCGAGGACATCCTTCACTCTTTCCCCTCGTATCTCTTCCATGACGATCTCAGCTTCCTCCAGGTCAATGTCATAGATGATCGGAGTGGGTACACCACAGCGCCTGGCGTCCTGGATTAGGCGGGCCTCGTTCTTGGTCCTTGAAGTCCTCAAGGCCAGGTCGAGCTGCGCGTGTCTGTATCTCTTTGGCACCCTGCTTTTCACTATTACTCTTCGCCCCATCCAAGTACCGATTCTTATCTCCGCCTCAGCGCCTCTCCTGACGATTTCCACGAGGCAAAAAGCTGTGTCCGGACTAAATAACTTTCTCATCGGGCAAGAATCTGGTCAAGATAATCATCATATCCCTCGACCGATCAGACAGATGCGCTGAAGAACGATCTTATCGAGTCGCTCAATCCGTTCGTTCCAATTGATTGAAAATCCTTCGGGAAAGCGGATCTTGTGATCGGCAGGAAGTATCTGTCGTCCATCATCACTATTACAGCGCGATCATGTTCGCTTCGTATCGCTCTTCCAGCCGCCTGCAGCACCTTCGAGATCGTCGGGTAGACATTGACGTAGAGGTTCGCCTTCTTCCGTCCGAATCTTCTTTCCATCCGCTGTTTCATCACCTCCGCCATGGGTGATGGAGGACTCATCGGGAAACCCACGATTATCACTGTCGAGAGTATGTTGTTCTTGAAGTCTACACCTTCCGAAAAAGATCCATTTATCACGGCCATCAGCAAAACGTTTTTCTCCTCCTCAAGATTAGATAAAATCGCATTTCTCTCATTCCTTCCATATTCTCTTCTCTCGATTATGATCCGTTTCGGAATTCGCAATTCCTCCAGGAAGATTTTGGTCTTGGCCAAGAAATCATAGGATGGGAAGAATGCCGCTACATTGCCTGGAGCAGATGAGCATATCTCCAATATCCTCTTCGAGATATCATCATAAGTGCCATCGGACCTTGTTTTGTATCTCGATGAGACACCTCCCACAGAAAGCAGTAGCCTATTCTTGTCAGGGAATGGAGATGTGTAATGGTGGCAGGCGTATCTCGTTCTCAGACCGAGGAGGTCGGCGAACATTTCTGGGGGATGGAGCGTCGCGCTCATAATCAGCCCGCATCTGATATCTTCAAAGACCGAACTTGATATCAATGCGGGTTCCACCAATCTCGAGATTATCCTCTTCGTTCTCTTGTCACAGAACCTAACGCTAGCATCGCCGAACCTGCTCCAGAATCCAAGGAAGTCGATCAGCTGCCTGTTCTTGGCATATTCGTGACAATCCAGGGTGCGGATGAGTTCCTCTGCCAGCCCCCCTAGGTCGATTCCGCAGGAAGACGTGAGCCTTTCGTCCAAGTCCTTCGAGGAGAGATAGACCTCCTCATTTGGCCCCGAGGTCAGCTCTTTGAAGGTCGACATCAGTTCGGAGAGGTCACCCGAGAAGCTCTTCATCGAAGGGGACCTCATTCCGCTTCGGATGATCGTCTCGGTGAGCACCCCAGTGTTGTTTTCCATTATCCTTCCAGGTAGGTTGTGTCCCTCGTCCACTATCAGGATCGTCTCAGACGCACGGCGATCTGTCCGGCCAATTAGGGACGACTCTACATTTCCGAACACTTGATTGTAGTCACAAATGACGATGTCGGCAGTCTTTAGAGATGAGATCGCGGCCATGTGTGGGCAGCAACCTGCCTTGAGACAAGTCCTTATGGATTCCTGAAAGTGAAGGGGACGCTGGAGGATCCGCTCGGATGCTTCCTTTGTCCTCCCTTGGAGGAAATAGCAATCGTCGGACTCTACGCAGGCCACTCTTCCCTGCTTTTTTCTGGATAGGCACATGTCCTCTCTGCTGATCAGATCCACGACGCCTATCCGCCTCTTCTTCCAGATCCTCTTCAGTGTCTCGATTGCGATGCTGTGCTGTGACTGCCTTGAGGTTAGGAAGAAGATGAATGCACCTTCATTCAGTGTCGTTTCCAGAGCTGCTGAAAGAGAGACTGCCGTCTTCCCCATTCCAGTCGGGGCGTGCGCGAGAAGGTGGATTCTATTCGTGATACACTCTCTAGCGTTTTCCAGGAACTGGTCCTGACCGTTCCTTATTGTATCGTGAGGGAAAAGATTCGAGGTATCAGGAGAAGAGAATCGAAATTGACACTCTGAAGCTTCCATGACCACGCAATCTCAGTGCAGTTGAGCCATACTTTCCCACTAATAGTAATATAACCGGACGTGAGAAAGAAACTTAACTACGCCACTAGATGCCCCTCCGTTGCCCATGATCGAAAATGGTGGGAACAGCAAAGCCGGGCAGCGTTCTGCCGTCATAGCAGGGCTTCTGTTCCTCGCTACTCTGGTAGGCTATATCGCGCGCGCCAACATCTCGGTTGCCTTGCCATTCGTTGCTGAAGACTTCGCCTGGAATCCTCAGCAGCTTGGTGAGCTCGGAGGCATTCTTCTGGGAATATTCCTCGTCGGATATGGCATCTCGAATGTTCTGATCAGTCCGCTTGTGGATGTCTTCGGTCCCAGAAAGAGTCTGATGGCCGCGATCTTCGCCTGGTCCTTTTTCACATTCCTGACTGGAATTTTTGGCGTTTTCTACTGGATGTTCATAGTCTCCCGGCTATTCGTCGGGCTCTCTCAAGGCATACTCTTCCCTAGTGCTAGCAAGGTGACACAAGCCTGGTTCCCGCCCTCGGCGAGATCCAGGATGAATTCTATCTATCTACTTTCAGGCTTCCTATCGAATCTCATGATCCCGCTGCTACTGATACCTTTGATACTGGTCACTAACTGGGAAACCATGTTCTTCGTTGTGGCCGCCGTTGGTTTCTTGCTGCTCATTCCTATATGGAGGTTTTTGAGCGATACTCCTGAAGAGCGGTCGATATCTAGACCTAAGTTAGGTATGCGCGACCTTATGTCGGAGACCAAAAGGAATCTTAGCGAGGCGATGAGGATCAGAGGTCTATGGATCATAACCTTTTCGTTCTTGTTCACGACTCTTGCTTGGTGGGGACTCTCCCTATGGCTTCCGACCTATCTCATCGAAGCAAGGGGGTTCACGGTGGATCAGGTCGTTTGGGGCGCCTCCCTTCCCTATCTCGGCGGCATCGCAGGTATGTTGATCGGGTCCTGGATCAGCGACAAATCCGGTAGAAGGATCGAGACGGCAGCCGTTTTCGCAATCGTCTGCGCCTTTTTCCTCATTATGCTGGTCATGACAACGACGTTTGAATCAGTTTTGCTCGTTCTCGCAATGGTATTCTTCTTCCTGGGGGTCATGGCGCCGACCGCCTTCACGCTCATCCAGGGAATCACGCCTCCAAGGCTGATGAGCAGTGCAACTGGAATCGCGAACGGTATCGCTAACGGAGGAGGGGTCCTGGGTCCGTTGCTCCTCGGGATGGCCGTTGCACTGACATCATCATACGATACCGGTCTCATCATCATGGCCGTTTTCCAAGTGCTCGCAGCGATTCTGTTGCTCTGTCTTCTTATCACTGGAAGGGCAAACCCCACCACCACTTAGAAAGCCTTAATCTAGTGGGGTTCTCTCCTATATGCGATATATATGAAATACAACATAACGGGAGACAACTTGCAGTTCGCCAACTTAGAGATCGCTCCGGGCGAGACCATCTACGCCGAAGCGGGAAGTATGGCCTACATGACCGGCAATGTCTCTATGGACGCGAAGATGCGAGGAGGTCTTTTCAAAGGGGTCAAAAGGAAGCTCATGGGCGAATCGTTCTTCCTGACCCATTTTGGCGCAGAAGGAGGACCGGGGATCATAGCCTTCGCCGGCAGAGTGCCAGGAAAGATCATGGCTCTGGATCTTCGTGGAGGAAAGCAGTTCATTCTCCAGAAGGATTCGTTCCTATGTGCGGAGGACCAGATCGACTTCGACATCGCTTTCCAGAAGAAGCTCGGAGCAGCTCTCTTCGGAGGAGAAGGACTGATCCTGCAACGCATCTGGGGAGAGGGAACGGTGTTCATAAACGGGTGCGGGGACTTTGTGGAACTGAACCTTCAGCCCGGTCAAATGGTCAAGGTCTCGACCTCTCACGCCATAGGATGGGAGACGAGCGTCGAATATGACATCCAATCGGTCGGCGGGGTGACCACAGCTTTCTTCGGGGGCGAAGGATTGTTCGTGACGACACTCAGAGGGCCTGGGCGTGTGATCCTGCAATCATTGACCTTGTCCAAACTTGCGAATTCACTAATGCCCTTCCTGCCGAAGCAGGGCGGTTCCGGCTTGATAAGGATTGGTTGACATGATGTCCAAGGTCGTTGCGGCATCGTTCGCGATCATTGTCATCATCGCGGCGCTCGCGCTCATTTTCCTTCTCCTGATCAGTCTGCCGTTCATCCTCGCCGCGATAGCGTTGATCGTGCTGATCATAATCGTTGTCATATTCCTGCTCTTGGTCGTCGGAGTACTGCTTGGTATACCTTTCTACTTCCTGAAGAAGGGGCCTAGATCGGAGCAAGGTAGATATGACCTGGGAGAAGTGAAATCGATCGAGGAGGACAAGAAGAAGTAGTTCGTTGAAGGCAAGCATTATCATTCCCCTAGACCTTCTCCAGTTCGTGGAAAAGGTACCCTTCGAATGTGGCTCTATCGACACTCTTCTTGGAGGAGGAGTGGAACCAGGCTGCATCACTCTACTCTACGGGGAGGCAGGCACTGGAAAAACGAACCTATGTCTGATATTAGCTCGCAACGTCGCAAGGAAAGGACTGAAGGTCGTATACGTTGACTCCGAAGGGGTATCTCTCGATAGGCTGAGACAGATCTCCGGGGAGGACTTCGATATGCTGGTCAAGAACATACTCCTCAGCGAGGTCCACAGCTTCGATGAACAAGAGAAGATGGTCGATAGGGCGATCAAGCTGGCAGAGGGCAATCCTGAGGTCGGTTTGATCGCCGTGGACTCAATGACGATGTACTACAGATTGACTAGTAGGGAGGAGGAAAGGTCGGAGAGAAAATCGATCGCCAATCAGACCGTCAAGCTCTTGGGCGTAGCGAGGAAGATGGGGATTCCAGTGATAGTCACCTCTCAGGTCTATACGGACATCGACAAAGGGACATTCGAGGCGCTGGGCGGTCATGCTCTTCACCACAATGCCAAGTCGATTCTCAAGCTCGAAAAGGTCTCACCAGGGAAGAGGAGGATGGTGTTGATGAAGCATCGCCATATTGCCGAAGGCAAGACAGCCCTCTTCGACCTGACCAACGAAGGTCTCTCCTGTCGTTCTTGATCACGTCGCCCTTCCTACCGCAAAGTCTGCAAATGAACTGAGCAACTCCCTTTCCTTGCTTTTGTCCAAGGATTTCAGGCAGATCTTTGCTTTGTCCGAGTAATCTAGCGCTATTCTGGTAGCGTAGTCAACGCTTCCTAGATCTTTCAAGGCTTCTATCGCACGAGCTATCTGGTCCTGTGTGGCATTCTGATTCCCTAGGGCTGAAAGCAACGCCTCTCCTCTCTTCTTGTTCCCTCGCTTTGCCAGCTGCGTCAGGGCATGGACGATTATCAGCGTGCGCTTGCCGTTCCTTATGTCGCTCCCGACCGGCTTTCCAAGGGTCTTTTCGTCACCCGTTATGCCCAAGACATCATCCCAAATCTGGAATGCGATTCCTAGCAATCGTCCATACTCTCTCATGCTCCTGATCTGAGATTCCGTGCCGCAGGCCACGATCGCACCGCCTTCAGCAGCGCAGGAGAACAAGACAGCTGTCTTCTTCTCCACCATCTCAAGATACTCTTCTGGGCTCACCTTCTCCGCCTTTTCGAAGTCGAAGTCCATCTGCTGCCCCTCCGCTATCAACCACACAGTGGTCGAAGTGAGTCTGATGAGGCGATTCACGTTCACTGGGGAGGTCTTGATCTCCGATATGACCTCGAACCCTCTTGCGAACATCGCGTCCCCTGCGATGATGGCCGTTGGAACGTCAAAAAGGACGTGCACGGCTGGTCGTCCTCTTCTCACTGGATCCTGGTCTATGACATCGTCGTGTACGAGTGTGAAATTATGAATGATCTCCAAAGCGCATCCGAACGGAATGGCTCTCTTCCCTTGCATTCTGATAGCTTGTGCGACGACGTATGCCAGAATCGGTCTGAGCCTTTTTCCACCTGCCTCTGGATAGTGTCTGACCGCCTTCATCAATTTCTCAGGTTGCCCTTGTTCCAGATATGAAAAGAGACTTCTATCTACGATCTTGGCGATCCTCTGCAATTCCTTCTCGACATTCATAACAACTCCTCACTTCGAAATTCCATCGATCCAGTCTTTGACCGCACCTGTGATTATGTAATCTCTCTTTCCTAGTTCGTCAACAGACTTCGATCCTGTAAGGAACATGGCGACCTTGAACTCCTCGAGCATCAGAACGAGCTTTTCTTCAACCCTCTTCGGCGATTCCAGAGCCTCTTTGAGCACTGATTTCGCTGTCCCTCCACATTTGGCTCCCAAGACCAATCCTTTTGCCATCTGGACGCCGTCCGTGATCCCGCCGCTGGCGATCAAAGGTAATCCTACGTTAGCCCAGATAACACAGACAGGAGACGGAATCCCCCAGTCTCTCAACGTCCTTCCGAGCGTGACGCCCCTTGGATCTCCCATCCTTTTTGATCTGTACATCTCGATGGCGGAGAAGCTCGTACCTCCTGTGCCCGACACGTCGATGCCTCGTATCCCAGTACCTTTGAGTCTCGTTGCGACTCCCTTAGAGATTCCTGCGCCCGTCTCTTTCACTAATATCGGAAACTCCTTTGCGATTTCTCTTATCGCGTTCAGACATCCACTTGCGTTCGCGTCACCTTCTGACTGGACCATCTCTTGAAGGAAGTTGAGATGGATCCCGAGCAGATCGGCGTCCACCATGTCGACGGCCCTCTTCAGTTCAGCTTTTGACATCGGCTCCTTGCCCTTTTGCTTGACAAGCTGGGGTGCGCCGACATTTCCTATCTTGAGAGGTATGTCATAGTCTTTCATCACCGAGTAACTTGTCTCTTCACTGCTCTCAAGGGCCGCCCGCTGGCTTCCGATCCCCATGCCTATTCGAAGGTTCTGACAAGCCTCTGAGATGTTCCTATTGATCTTCTCCGCTTTAGAATATCCACCAGTGATAGCAGTTACAATTAACGGGAAGGCCAGCTTCTTCCCGAATATCGTGGTCGACGTGTCGATGTCATCAACGTTCAATTCCGGAAGGGAATCATGGATCAGTTTGATATCGTCCCAGTAGTTGTGAATGGAGGAGATCGGTTCCTCCAAGGTCACGTCGATGTGATCTGCCTTGCGCCTTTCGATCTTCTTCATTTTCTCATCATCCAATGACTCGAGAGCCCTTCACTTTCTTGCCTCTCAACGCCGCCTCCAATCTGCCTTTGACGTTGCCGTTCAGTACTATGCACGTGCTGCAATTTGAAGACATCTTCAACATACGTTCGATCTTTCCGTGAATGCTACCCGTCACATCGACATACTTCGATTGTCTAGGCAGCAGACCTAGTATGGATTCGTCCACTTCCTCGATCAACCTTGCTTTTGGATCATGATTCGGATCAGAGGAGAAGACACCGTCCACGTCCGTGCAGAATATTACGCTTTCGGGATTGAAATGCTCCGCCAGCTTCTCCATTAGCTGATCGCCTGAACATATTCCGAATCTTCTAGATTGGTCAAGGGCAACGTCTCCAAAAGTGACTGGGGTCAACCCGAAATCCAGATACTTCTCGAATGTCTGCAATTCAAGATGTACGAGCTCTCCGTCCTTGAGCAGCACAGTCACGCTCGGAGGTATGGAAACCGCACCGATACCTTTGGCCGTCAGCTCTCTCATGACCTTGAAGTTCAATTCCCGCACGTCCTGCATCACTCTTCCAAGCCCTGCCATCTGTCGATTGTCCAGGAAACCATGTTGCAGCTGGTATCTTTCTGCGAGTACGTGGCCATACGATCCTGCGCCGTGGACCAAGATCACCTGTTTCCCCGCCCTCGCTATCTCTCCAGCGAGTCTAGAAACATTCTCCTTTCTGAAGGTCCTGAGCTGAGACTTGTCGGTTATGACGCTCCCGCCCAGCTTTACCAGGATCATATCGATCGGTTGAAAATGCGGTGGAGCATATAAAAAAGTTCTCTGATTCTTAAGTGAGCCATTTTCGAAGCGGTGACAACCGTCCTGGCGGAACATCCAAATGATTCATGGCTCCCGAGCATTTGTCCGGCGCGTCAAGTTTGGTCGAACAATCATTACCCGATCTTCGCACCGCACTTCCTGCAAAACGCATCCGCCGAGTCCACTTCAAATGCACATGAGGGGCATTTCGGCACTCTTACTATCTTGGCGCCGCATTTTCTGCAGAAACTGTCGTTTTCGTCGACAGGCCGGTGACAGCTTCCGCACTGGGACCGCACGGATTTTTTCGACAACTCCTTCGGTTCGTCGATTCTTGATTCTGGAGCTCTTGTCGGCTCAGTTTGCGAGGCGATATTCTGTCCCTCTGCGATTTTCTTTGCTTTCAATGCATTCTTCAAAGCCTCGGTGTACTCGGTCCTGCCATAGCAGTCCTTCGCAGTCGTCAGAGTTTTTTCCGCCTCAGCGATGTCGACTCCTTCCTTCGATGCTGTGTCTATGCACATCCTAGCTGTCTCTATCATGAACTTAGACTCAAGGTAATTCTGTGGTAACTTCTTGATATCCTTCAGTGGAGGGTTCTGCTCTGTGACCGGTTCCTCCACAGGACTTGAGGAAAGTTCTTCGGGTGAGTCCATTTTTGCTTCTGTTTTGCACTGTCTCAGGATGGAACGTGCTTCCTCCGCCAGCTCCTTGCACATCAAATACTCCCGGCGTTGGTAGGCCGCCTTCGCCTTGACCAACAATTGATCCGCTTCTCTGGTGTTGCGTCCCTGGCCTTTCAGGGCCTCAGAGACCGCTTGTGTGGTCATCATCGCGTTGTATGCATCGTCCTGCACCAAAACCACGTCTACCTTGTTCTTCCTTCTTGATTTCATGTACCTCAGCTCTAAATAGACTACTATCGCCAGGACCGCCGTTCCAACGGCAACGATGGCTATTGTCGAGTCGAACGGAAGAGCCATTAGCGGCACCGACTTATAATTTCGTTACCGCCAATCCCTCTTAAGAATCTTGTTATTCGACTGAGACTTCGTGATAACGCTGGCGAATCAATTTCTCATCTTTTGCTTGTGTGAACACGATGGTCTGCGCGTCAGAGCTTTCGTAAGAAGTGAGAGGGAGAATGGCTGACAGCGATCCAAGCTTCCCGTGGGCTCGCGCACCACAGTACCACAGAGAACGTGGGCGGGCTTAACTGCCGGGTTCGAATGAGACCGGGTGTATCCCCGCCGCTATGGCCGTCATACCATTCGCGTATCTCGCCCAAAGTGGATGCTTCTATTTATAAATTGCCCTGTGCATCCCACGCTTGATGAAAGCCTCCTCTGGATCGGGGGTCGACAGCTGATCCAGCGATGGTCACGATTTCCTGTTCCTCGACAATGATGGAGTCCTTCTCAATGAATGCGAGTTGCTGAGTGCTGAAGGCTCTTGGGTCTATGGTCGCGATCAGAATACCTTTTCTCACGATCACCGTTTCATAGAGAAAGTTCAACAACTTGAGCATCTTACCGAAATCGTTTTGCATTACCAAGTACTCCAACCCATCCAGTACTGCGACGGGTTTAGCGCTTCCTTCGTAGAATCTGACCAGGTTGTCGGTCAGTACGCCGACGTTCTGTGGACTGATGTTCCTCGTGCCAACGCTGTTTGACAGCCAAAACACTATCTCCTCTGGAATGCCAAAATCCTCTTTCAATTGTTCTGGGTGGACCCTTGACACGCATAGCGTCGTGTATCCGGCACTCGCGAAGTCATCAATGAGATGGTACATCCTGTCGGGTCTTCTGGCCTTGAAAATATAGGACCCGCCAGGTCTTAGATCTACTGGCACTTCTTCCCACCTCTTTGCTCCATCTGTCCCGCAAAGATCATTCAGCTGTCCTATTCAACTAGTCGCTCCTGAGACTTAATTCCTTTGTTGCATATCCTGGGTCACAGCCACAAAATGATAACCAGGGCAATAACGGATCCACTGGCCATCGAGGTCACGTTGTTGCCTAGCTTGGAGACGAGCCCCCTTCGCTCAAGCGTCGCTCCGATGTAGCTATCGATTGTGCAGCCGAGGAAACCCATTGATATCGGAATGAGGATTCTGAGGTCAATTGGCTGAGCGGGCAAGATTATCAACCATCCCAGAATTGACGAGAGAATGGAAGCGGATAAGGCCGAGGATGTTCCGAGCACGGATACACCTCCGTCGGATCCGGCCTCGACTCGCTCGTATGTAGTGATCAGGCGCGTGCGTGGGCTGAGGACCCCGAGTTCGCTCGCTGTGGTGTCTGCGGCCGCGACGCTTATCGCGGAAAGGTAGACAAGGCTAGATCCTAGATCAGCTTGGGATCCTGATAGCCATGATGCCACAGCGATAATGGCGGGGATCAGCCCGTTAGCCAAGACGTTCCTGTAGGTCCTCTCTCCTTTCTTGCCTTCTTGAAGCCCTTTCTTTATTTTCGTCTGTAGCTTGTATCTCGTGACGGCGAACGCCAGAAGCACGAACACGATGAGTAGAACGAGCCAAGTGATCGAACCGAACATTCCGATGACCACCCCTACCAAGAAAGAGGCGACACTGCCGCTGATCGTCATGAGCTTGAACTTGAACGCCAGGATCGACAGTATTGCGCACAAGCCAAGTACTATCCCCAGATTCTCCAGGGGGGACATTATGGGGGCATATAGGGTAGTCGATATTTAGATTGGTGCGATTCCTTGGGAGCTCAATGGGCAAGCTTTCTCAGTCCCTGTCCTTCTGCAGGCTGGAAGACTCCTGCTCTGACGGTGTTGACAATCCCGCCCCTTCCTTCAAGATATCATAGGCGACCTTCTCCAGATCATCAACACTGGCGTCGCTGAGGTCGACGCCGCAAGAGGGACATTTCTTCGAATCTGGGGAGATCTTCCGGTCACAGATCGGGCATTCGATCGTCATCGGTCCGATCTCCTGAGGGGAGCGTCGGACCCGGATGATGCGCGTGATGGACAGTGTCTGCTTGAATAGCGGTCGGGTCTTGTCCTTCACGCCTCTAACGCTCTCAAGGTCTCCGTCCCATTGTGCGAATACTGCTCCGAAGTCTATCTGGATCTCCTCGATCACTTGCAGCAATTTTTGTGGGATCTTTCCAGCGTGTTTCCCGTGAAGGACAGCTGCTAGGTATACCTTGTCACCCTTCTCTACCAAGATCTTCTTCTCTCCGAAGTCGAGTCTTTTAAGCGCCGTCGTCGTCTCATCTTTGAAAGAGTCCTTCACGAAATTCTGGATAGCGACGAGCATGCTGCTAAGGACTTCATCATCCATTCCAGGTTTTAGGTGGCGTGTACGGTGTGCTATCAGGCGTCCATCCTCGTATATGATGAACGCCTCGTCGACCGTCGCATAGCGCCTCCGTACCCCAAGGAACAGGCCAGCAGCAAGTACTGCAAACGCACCTATCCCGCCATACAAGTACTCTGGCGGAATTGCCTCCTGAACGACCAATTCATACTCACCGGTCATGAAGCTATTTCCACTGGTGTCGAATGCCTGAACCCAGAAGAATATCGTAACGGTCGAGTTCTGAGATGGTATCTGAGCTTCGTATATGTTGACCGTGGTCTGCGACATCGTTACGATTCGGACTTCTTCTCCTATTCTATAATGAAGGCTCACGTTGTACACGCCAAAGGGGTCCGTCACATTGGCCGATATAGTGGTGGGAGAGCCTACAACGGCTCTTTGACCCGCGCTCAATACTCTCACAAGTGGTTTGGTCTCATCGACTATCACTTGAATCGTCTTTGTGCCTATCTCCCCATCGTTGTCTTTGACATTCAACACCACGCTGTATTCCCTGCTTTTGTTCACAAAC
>Ga0315285_10000935_pt1 | contig 30317 bp, 28 predicted proteins | sample YL17G09_36_MG_FD_203698 | JGI IMG/M metagenome (GOLD analysis project Ga0315285, IMG submission 203698) | Sediment microbial communities from Yellowstone Lake, YNP, Wyoming, USA - YL17G09_36 | ecosystem: Environmental > Aquatic > Freshwater > Lake > Sediment | place: USA: Wyoming | collected...
GCGAGGCACGATAGATGAGATACAGCCGGATGTTCATACCAACAGTCAAGGAAGCACCCGCCGATGCAGAGATAACCAGCCATAGGTTAATGATTCGAGCCGGACTTATCCGCAAGGTCGCCAGCGGCACGTACACCTATCTTCCGCTCGGCTGGCGAAGCCTGCTGAAAATCATAGCTATCGTCCGCGAAGAAATGAATAAGGCCGGCGCCCAGGAGATCCTGGTGCCCTCGATGCAGCCGCTTGAGCTGTGGGACAAGACCGGACGCAGCGTTGACTACGGCCCGACGATGTTCCGCCTTGAGGACCGGCACGGAAAAGGAAGCGTTCTTGGCCCCACCGCCGAAGAGGTTTTCACAACGCTTGCCGCCGGCGAGATAAAGTCCTACAAGCAGTTGCCGGTCAACCTCTATCAGATAAGCCCAAAATTCCGTGATGAATTCCGCCCCCGCTTTGGCCCCATCCGCTCCCGTGAATTCATAATGAAAGATGCCTACAGCTTCGACGCCGATGCGCAAGGCCTGGATAAATCCTATCGGGCAATGTACGACGCCTACTGCCGGATTTTCAAACGCTGCGGCCTGGAATATGTGATCGTCCAAGCCGAGGTCGGCGAAATGGGCGGCTCCGGCTCGCACCAATTCACGGTGCCCTGCGAGTCCGGCGAGGATACTATCGTCTACACCGAAGACGGGTCGTATGCAGCAAATCTCGAACGGGCAGCCGTCGATCCATTGCCGAAAGGCAATGGTCGATGTTTAGCCGGCACACCTGTGGTGCCGGTCGAAATTCCGCCGATGCAGGAGATCCATACCCCGAATGTCGGCTCTATCGAAGCCGTCTGCGCATTTCTGAAGACCCAGCCGAGGGATATGATAAAGACACTCATATACGCCGCCGGAGACGGTGCAATTGCGGCATTGGTGCGAGGCGACCACGAGATCAATAACGAAAAGCTCAGTCAGGCCATCGGCGGCAAGCACGTTGAGCTGGCTGACCAGCCCACCATCGAAAAAGTTACCGGCGCCAAGGTCGGTTTCGCCGGCCCGATGGGAATAGGCGATAACGTCTCTAAGATGGTCATCGACCACGCGGTCGCCGCGATGTCGGTGAGCATCACCGGCGCCAATAAGACCGACTATCATACGAAAAATGTTGTGCCCGGCAGAGATTTCCCGCTGCAAGGCCAAAGTGTTACTGTTGCCGATATTCGCTATGCCGTGAAAAGCGACACCTATAACGGCAAAAAATTATTATTTAAGAAGGGCATCGAAGTCGGCCAGGTCTTCAAATTGGGGACTAAATACAGCGAAAAACTTGGTGCAAAATTCCTTGATGAAAACGGCACCGAAAAACCTTGCCTGATGGGCTGCTACGGCATCGGCATAAACCGAATCCTGGCCTCAGCCATCGAAATATCTAACGATGATAACGGCATCATCTGGCCGATAACCATCGCCCCTGTCGAAGTCATCATCACCTGCGCCAATCAAGAAGACGACCGCGTAGCAGATGCCGCCGAAAATGTCTATCAGCAGTTGCTCGCAGCCGGCATCGATGTATTGCTGGACGACCGGCCAATTCACGGCGGCGCCAAATTCAAGGATGCTGACCTTATCGGCATACCTATTAGAATTACGGTGGGCAAAAAGTCCCTGGCTGAGGGAAAGGTCGAAATCAAACTGCGGGCAGAATCTCAAAGCCGGAGAGTCCCTGCGGAAAGCGCCGCAAACAAAGTAGTTGAACTGGTCAACTCACTGAAACAAAAATTACAGGTTTAGCCGTCGCTGGCACGGCTACGGTATACCCAAATTTGGCAAGGAGAAAAGCAATGAACAAGAACACAATTTCAAGACGCACCTTTATCCGCAATACTTCGCTCATAGCTGCCGGCACAATTGCCGGAGCACTGGCCGGCAAAACCGCAGCTCTTACCATTGCCGAGGTAGAACGCATCGTCAAAAATGGGCGAATTAACCAGTCGGTCAGCAGGTGGTGCTACAACAAGTTCTCGCTCGATGAACTTTGTACGGTCGCCAAGAAGATGGGTATGACCGCAATCGACCTGCTGGGCCCAAATGATTTCCCGACCCTTAAAAAGCATGGCATGGTCTGCTCGATGATAAGTACGCACAGCCTCCCAAAAGGCATGAATGATAAGAAAAATCACGCCGGCTGCGTCGCCAGTATCCGCTCGGCGATTGACGCGGCGGCCGAATACGGCTTCCCAAACGTAATCAGCTTCTCCGGAAATAGAGCCGGCATCCCCGACGACGTCGGCATAGAAAACGCCGTCGAGGGCCTCAAACAAATCGTCGGATACGCCGAACAGAAAAAGGTCAACATCTGCCTGGAATATCTTAATAGCAAGGTCAACCACAAAGACTATATGTTTGATAAGACAAGCTGGGGCGTGGAGGTCTGCAAAAAAGTCGGCTCCGACCGCATCAAAATCCTCTACGACATTTATCATGCCCAGATAATGGAAGGCGACATAATTCGTACGATCCGCGACAATAAGGACTACATCGGGCACTACCATACGGGCGGCAATCCGGGCCGGAACGAAATCGACGAAACGCAGGAGCTATATTATCCTGCCATTATGAAAGCTATCGCCGAGACCGGCTTTAAGGGCTACGTCGCGCACGAGTTTGTCCCGAAACGCGACCCGCTGGAGTCGCTCGCCTATGCAGTGCGAATTTGCGATGTATGAATTGTGAACCCCGCAGTGGCGTAAGCCATCCCGGCGATAAACTGCGGGGCTAAATACAAAAAAATATTTAGCCCCCCAATCTATTGGGGTTCAGAAAAAATTGAGATCGAATGTGGAAGTTACAAGACCATAAGCCGGTAAAACTGATAATCGGAATTCTGGCGGCGGACCAGCAATGCCTGCACGCTGCGATAGAAGCAATCGAAGACAAGTTCGACAGGACCGACCTGGTTAGTGACGTGTGGCCGTTCACCCAGACCGACTATTATAGGGATCAGACCGGCCCAAATATCCTAAGGCAATTCGTCAGTATTGAGCGGCTGATTGACCCAGGCCGGCTGGCCAAAATAAAACTCAAAACAAATAAGCTCGAACAAAAATTGACCGGCCGGTTGCGCATGCCGCTTCCCCGGCCGGTGAATTTAGACCCGGGCATAATCGAGGCTTCTAAGCTGATCCTGGCCTCAACCAAAAACTATTCGCATCGTATATATATCGGCAAAAAAATGTACGCCGAAGTGACTCTAATTTTCGATAAAGGGTCCTGGTGTCCGCTGCCTTACACCTATCCGGATTACCGCCAGCAGTGCTATTTCGATTTCTTCGAGAAGGTAAGGACGCGATTGCTGGAGCAGTTAAAACACCAGGTTTAACGCAAAAACCCCGCGTAAAACGCGGGGCTAAATATTTCCCCGCCGGATGTGTGGCGGATTTAGCCTGCGGTTTTACCGCAGCTTCCCCAGGTTCGTAATGCTTGCCACACTGGCAGTCATCTTGGTTGTCGGCTCATTTGTGACCTCGGCAATATTAACCGCCGTCGTCAAAAGACTGGCTGCGCGCGCAGGCTTTGTTGCCCATCCCCGGGCCGACAGATACCACCGCAGCGTTGTCCCTTTAGGCGGCGGAATCGCTATCTTCGCCGCACTTTCAGTTGTTATCCTGGCTGCGGCGGCGGCAGTTAAATTCCTCATTGTTCCCGGCCAGCTTCGTTGGCTTACCGAACGCACCGGCGTGGAACCTACCCATTTCCTGGCTAAGACCGACCAATTGGCAATTATATGGCTCTGCGCATTTGTTCTATTTTTGCTTGGCCTGTGGGACGACAAAAAGCGTCTTGGACCATTTTTGAAACTTGCGGTGCAGTTTACCGTGGCGATAGTCGCCGCTGCGTTTGGCCAGGTTAGGGTTGAGCTTTTCATCCAGAACACGGCAGTTACTTCTGCGCTTTCAGCCGTCTGGATAGTCTTGATTATTAACGCCTTCAACTTTCTGGATAATATGGATGGCGCCGCCGCCGGCATCGCGCTCATAGCCGGCAGCATTTTATTCACCGCCGCGGCCACCAGCAGCCAGATTCTTGTCGGTGGTCTGGCACTTGTTTTCATCGGGGCACTGTTAGGGTTTTTAGTATTTAACTTTCCGCCTGCGAAAATCTTTATGGGTGATGCAGGCTCATTGGTCGTGGGCTTTTTCGTTGCGCTCTTGACTCTGCGCACGACCTACTATCACGAAGCCCAAAGCGGCCAATGGTACTCGGTTTTCATGCCGCTGGTCGTTATGGCGGTGCCGCTATATGATTTTATCAGCGTAACCCTGCTGCGGATAAGCCAGGGCAAAAGCCCGCTGGTCGGTGACACGCAGCACTTTTCCCATCGGCTAAAAAGACGCGGACTTACCGAGACCCAGACGGTTCTGACTTTGTACCTAACGACGCTCTGCACAGGGCTTGGCGCGACTTTTCTGTACCAGGTCAGTCTATTCGGCGCTATCCTTATCTTCGCTCAGACCATAATGGTTTTGTGCATTATCGCAGTGTTGGAAACCGGCATCAAAGATGACGACAGCCGCAGCTAACGTGCACTTATCAAAGAGCAAAAGCCGGGCGATTTTTGATTGTGTTTTGCTTGCCGTCTGTCTTTGCGTGGTTGCAATTCGCGCCACAGTTACCGAAAGCCCAACCATACAGTCAACCACCCTGGCAAGCAACGTCCGTGACATTGCTTACAGTCTATCCGTGTCGGCGGTGCTTATATTTGCCCTGGTTCTTTGGCTTCTGGCGGGTTTTCTAAGTGGTCGATTCGTATACCGTTTGACCGGCATCGAATTGGGCCTGGCTCTATTCTGTGGAGCGGCTGCTGCCGCGAGCTTTGCAGCAGCAGATAAGCGGCTGGCAGTCGCAAATGTCGCCACGGCTTTGGCCACTGTGTCTATGGCTATCCTTCTGGCGCAGATACTGGACAGCCGGGCAAAAATAAGGCTGGCGCTTACTGTTATTGCCGCTCTGGGCGTGGTGTCAGCCTATCAGTGCGCTGAGCAGTTTTTCGTCAGCAATCAGATGACCATTGAGCAATACGAGCAGTCTCCGCAGACCATCCTGGAACCGATGGGTATAGAACCAGGCTCTTTGCAGCAATTTCTTTTCGAGCATCGGCTTTATGCGGGAGGCGTCCACGGATTCTTCACCACCCGCAATTCTGTCGGCTCATTCGCATTACTGGCGTGCTTTGCCGCTACAGCTCTATTTGTCGAAAAGCTGAAGAATCGCAAACTTGATCCCTTCTGGCCCACGCATCTTCTGTGCTGCGGCATCGCTGCGTCAGCCGTTATCCTCGGCTTTGCTATCATACGAAGTAAGGGCGCAATAATCGGGCTACTCTTTGGCGGGGGCACTTTCATCGCACTACTTCGCTTCGGCGACTGGCTGAAAGCCCACAGAAAGGCCATACTGATAGCTTGCATATTGCTGACCGCCGCTGCGACCGCCGCAATTGTTTTCTATGGATTGGCTCATGGCCGATTGCCCGGCGGCAATCCCATGCTGGTCAGATGGCAGTACTGGCACGCATCGGCAAAAATGTACGCCGACCACCCACTTACCGGCGTTGGGCCGGGCAACTTTTCGCAGTATTACCCGCGCTACAAACCAGCCGAAGCACTGGAATCCGTTGCAGACCCGCACAATTTCGTGCTGAGCATCTTGACTGAATATGGCCCATTCGGCCTGGTAGGATTCTTGGCAATGATATTCATCCCCCTGTGGAAGGTCATTTCGCCCCGCCGCGATGTCACGCCGGAGACTGCCGACCATAAGCCGCCTTTTAGAGTGCTGGCAATAACCTTCCTTATCGTCATATCAACTGCTCTACTTTTTATCAGGCCGATAGTTCTGCCGGTGACATCGATAGATAGTCTTGAGGTAATGATCTATGTGATAGTGACATTATATATTACGCCCGTGTTGATATTTATCCTCGCCTTTTTACTTTTTACGACGCCCTCACGCAATACGCAATACGCAAGCCTGGCCTCGAGCGAAGCGAAGGCACGCAATACAAACATTGTCGTTCCCGCTCTTGTCGGCGCGGTGATAGGTCTTTTGATTCATAACCTGATAGATTTTGCCATTTTCGAGCCGGGCGTATTTACTACTCTCTGGGCGATGATAGCATGCCTGATTGCTGAGTATTCTTTCCGGAACCCCCAACGACAGTTTGTTGTAAGACCGACGCCCACTGCTAAAATAGCAGCCGTAGCAGCGGCAACAGCAGTAATCGGAGCTTATCTGAATTATGCTCTTATCCCGGTAGCCGCAAGCACTGCCAGGATTCAGCAGGCCAACCAAGTCACTTCCGATGGCTGGTTCGAGCTCGCTCACGGTCTCCTGGATAAGGCCGCCGATGACGATCCTCTAAGCCCCACCGCGTCATTTATGAATGGGCGATTGTATCTGCACCATTTCGAGACAACAGGCGGCAGAAATCAGGATTTGCTGCTGCGGGCGGAGAAGCACCTACAAGCCGCGATCCAACGTAACAAACAAAGCTTCAAATATTTTGAGCAATTGGCGCAGGTCTACAGCCTACTGGCGGAAATCTCGCCAGGGCAGGACAAAAAGAAGTATCTGGATGAGGCGTTCCAGACTATGTCACTCGGCATTGAGCGCTACCCAGGCTGTGAACGGCTGCGATTCAAGCTGGCGCAAATCGCCGAGCAGTTGGGCAAAGCCGACATTGCCCTTGAGCAATACAAAGAGACAATCAGGATCGAAGATAAGTACCGCGCTCAATTCAGGATGATGTATCCGCAGCGAAAAGAAATTGTCAGCCGACTCGGCCAGGAAAAATATGAGTTTGCCCTTACGCGGATAAAAGAACTTTCCAAAGAATCCCGTATTTAGCCTCCCAGTTTACTGGGGGGTTCTCTCCGATAATACGGTATTTCCCCAACGCGTGCGCGTCACGTGATGCCGGCCATTACCGCATCAGGGATGTCAAAGTTGGAGAAGGCGTTTTGCACGTCTTCGTGGTCCTCCAAGGCCTCCATCAGAGAAATGATTTTCTTGGCGGTTGCCGCATCGCTGACCGGCACTGTGTTCTGCGGCACCATCGAGACTTCGGCTACCTCGGTAGGTATGTTTTTTTCTTTCAAGGTCTTCTTGAGTTTTTCGTAGGCGCCTGGCTCACACGTTATTTCATAGACTCCGCCGGTGTTTTCCATGTCGTCCGCGCCTGCTGCCAGGGCAATTTCCAGCAGCGCATCTTCGTCGGCCTCGGTGGTTCGGACGGTAATAAGTCCCTTTTTGCCGAACATCCAGTTCATGCATCCAGCCGTTCCCAGCGAGCCGCCATGCCTCTCGAATAGTCTTTTAATCTCCGGCGTGGTTCGATTGCGATTGTCGGTCAACACGTCGACCATTATAGCCACGCCGCCCGGCCCGTAACCTTCGTAAACTACCTCTTCAAAAGTAGTGCCTTCAAGCTCGCCCGTTCCTTTTTTGATTGCCTTCTCAATTGTATCCTTCGGCATATTGGCGGCTTTGGCCTTATCAATTGCATATCGCAAAGAAAGGTTCGCCGACGGGTCGCCGCCGTTCTTGGCCGCGACTATTATCATTCGGGCTAATTTGCTCCATATCTTGCCGCGCTTGGCGTCAAGAACGGCTTTCTTATATTTTATTCCCGCCCAGTGTGAGTGACCTGACATACCTGCTCCACAATAAAATGGCAACAACTTGACGACACATATTATAGCTAAGAGGCTGCTGCCCGCAAGATAAATCTCGCTAGTGGCGCCTTCTCTGTGCGAAAAAAGCGTTGACCAATGAACTTTCCCACCACAGAATCGTAGACAATGTAATCAAAAACGGCTTGTGAAACGCTAAACTGTAGACTGTGTGTTGTGCCCATAATTGCGATTAGCTTAGGAATTTGGAGGTCTAAAAGATGCGACTGGTTACCGTAACACAAGAAAGAAACGCCTCGCGCTATCTGACAGTTTTAATTCTCCTTTCATTTTCGCTACTTATTTGCCCGCTGCCAACCTTTGCCCAAGACACGGACAGCATTAACGCCCTGCGCCGGATGGGCAAGGCCTTTGCCGAGATCGCCGAAAAGGCCTCGCCGGCGGTCGTTGGCATCAAGGCCGAAAAGACCGTCACATCTGAGTATCCGACCATGGAGGACTGGCCGTTCGGCAGCCCATCTGACCCATCCGGCGATGACACATTTGACCGTTTCTTCCGTTGGCGATCCCCCAGCCGCCCCTCACCCCAGCGTAAGTATCAGCAGTCGGTTGAGGGCTCCGGCTTTATTATCACTGCCGACGGGTACATCCTTACAAGCAATCACCTTGTCGAGGAAGCCAGCAAAGTTGCGGTCAAGGTGGGAGAAAAACCGGAGGTGGAGGCAAAAGTTGTCGGTACGGACCCGGAATCTGACGTCGCCGTTGTAAAAATCGAAGGCGACAACTTTCCGCATCTACAACTGGCCGACTCGGACGCACTAAGCGTAGGCGAGTGGGTCCTTGCTATCGGCAATCCTTTCAGATTGAGTCATACCGTCACAGCCGGCATCGTAAGCGCCAAGGGCAGAAGTGGCTTCGGCATGAACAGCTACGAAGATTTCATCCAGACCGATGCTGCCATAAATCCCGGCAATTCGGGCGGACCGTTGCTTAACCTTGACGGAAAGGCAGTTGGAATTAACACCTTCATCATCAGTCGCACCGGCGGCTTTATGGGTGTCGGCTTTGCTATCCCCATTAATATGGCTAAAGAAATATACGAACAACTTGTTAAGGGCGGAAAAGTTGTCCGAGGCTACCTGGGCATCGGATACAGAGAGCTATATCCTGACATGGCCGCATCTCTCGGCCTAAAAGAAGACGCCAAGGGCGTGGTTGTAACTGAGGTTAAAGAGGGTTCACCTGCGGATAAAGCTGGAGTGAAACGCTATGACGTCATCGTTGAGTTTGAAGGCCAGCCGGTTGAAAAAGGCACTAAATTCCTTAATCGCGTTTCCAAGCTGGAGCCCGGCAGCAAAGTGCAACTTGTTGTACTGCGGGACAACAAACGTGAGAAGGTTACCGTCGCTCTCGGGACACGTCCGCCACACGAGGAACTTGCCGGCGGGGGCAGGCCGTCAGACGTAACGGAAGAGTTAGGCCTTACTGTACAGACACTTACGGATGATTTGGCACGACGCCTGGACTACGAAGGCCAGACCGGCGTAATAGTCACCAGAGTCGAGTCCGGCTCGGAAGCCGCACGCAAGGGCATATCGCCGGGCATGGTAATTCTGGAAGTCAACCGTGAGCCGATCAAAGATACCAAGGAGTTCTACCAAGCAGTGGAGAAAAGTACCAAGAAAGGCACAATTCTGCTGCTAATAGGTGACGGACGCAGCACTTTTTTGGTTCCGCTGAGGCTGGCAAAGAAATAAAAACACGTAACCTCCTTCATATAAACGAGTTAGCCCCGCCTTGAGCGGGGCTCGTTTTTTTCGCCCGCTGCGCCCTGCGCAGATGCCATCAGGAACAACAGCGCACAAGTCGACTCAAGAAACCGCCCCGAATGACAGCAAATTGGACACTTATTTCTTTGAGACTCTTGGGCAGAATTTCTGTAAGTACCAACAATATAATTGTTTATGCGCAGAGAACCCTGGTGCTTGCTGGCCGCAAAATGGCACAGATTGCCGCCGGTCTCCTTGCAATATTGGCCTGCCCAGTGTAAAGTGGGCGGGAGTTTGTCAGAACGGCGTTTTAGTTTACAGTTGGATTTGCCGTAGTTAATATCCTTAACTACGACCGTATAACCGGTCGAAACAACAAGATAGCGAATCGCAATTGGGTAGTAGTCAAGCTTGTATCGACACTGAAGTCGCCCGTTTCCGACAGCGGTTAAGCGTTTAGTCGGAAACAACCTGGAGCAGTGGCCGAGCGGCTTAAGGCGACGGTCTTGAAAACCGTTTCATCCTTTCGGGTGACGGGGGTTCGAATCCCTCCTGCTCCGGTTTTTTTACCACATAATAACGCAGATATCCAGGACCTCAGCTACCCTTGTAAGAGTTTTGACAAATAACCGCCCCTACCCATAGGTCCTACCAGCCTCATCTACGTAGATAGCCCCTTTTGCCTCCTTTATGACCCTGACCGCCTTCGGCAATTCCTCCAGCTTTGGCACTTTAAATAGCTGGCCACAGGCTCGGCACGCAACTATTCTGTCCGCTGCACTACCATCCAGCAGCCAGTTATTGCCACACTTAGGACAGCGGGCGATAATACGCATTGATATGCCCTCTTTTGCAACCGATCCGCCGATCAGCGTACCTCAAGCCACTCGGCTCGGAATCCGCCAAGACATTATACCCATAGAGTCGGAAAAAGTATCCATCACAATCCATCGGCTGTCCTATAACATCCCTCTGGCGAATTCTCTCGTGCCATAAGCAAAATGGCCGTTCCGCCGGTAAAGCAAAATGGGGCAATTTCGCTTGATTTGGCCGTCGTAATCTGCTACCATGATGGTAATCGGGGGTATGGTGGATGATAAAGCTAACTCTATGCCCGGTTGTTAAGCCGTTCTTCACAGCCGAAGCCAGCAAGCCACTGGACGGCGGCAGTGAGCACGTCGATCACTGCCGCGGAAGCGACGATGTTATTGCTGTAAACGTTCGGGTCAGACGCCCCTGCAATCCAATCCCCGATGCAAGCCGGTGGTACATGCCAACATCACCTGCCCGCGACGCCTTAGCCGGGCAGATTCTTGACTTTTATGCCTGAAATTCAGATCTGCGGTCTCGGCTGGGCAATGTCGCAGCTCAGCAGGGCAGCTTAAGCGACTATCAGCCGATCGGCGGGCATCAATAATGCTTCCGGTCTGTGATGAGGCGGTGGTGGGCGCTGCGCAGCAAAAACGGCGAGGTATGAGTACCTGTGGGGGTGCCAAGCGTACACATCTCCTCGCCGCGTCCATAAAACGAGCCCAGGCCTTATTCTGACCATCCGTGGTCCGCCTTGCCGATTAGCACTGCCAGCCCTGTCCCTTCGGGAAGCTCAGGGCAGGCTCTGAGCAAAGTCGAAGGATGTAGGCAGGGCTGAGCCCCCGGCAGAGGTCCGGGGGTTAATCATTGCCAGAAGTCTTATACTCCGAATTTCACAATGTTTTCTGCGGCGGCTCGGACGTTTTCCGGACTTTCGAGCTGACCGGACCGTAAGAGTTCGCTGGCACGCCGGACGGCCTCGGCGTCGCTTTGTTCGGTTAGCATCACCTTGTTAACTAAAGAGGTGTAATCAACCTGCAGCGATATATCTACGCCACCGTCTGCAAGAGCCTTGGCCGAACTCGCCTGTTGGGATGCCTGCCTTGCCAAGACATCTTGAATTTGATGTGCATCTATCTTATTTATCATTATGTACTTTCCTCCTGAGCTTCCAATCTACAATCGTTGTCGCAGGTTTTGCGAAGAACTTAACGCCTTTTTTTCGAATTCTCGTCTTTTTTCAAGGTTCACCCCTTGCCGGCGTTCACGCCTGCGCCCTTATCCTGAAGATGGCAGAGTCTCAGCCACCTCATAGGCTACGAATCCGACAAACTTGAGCGAGCTGACGGTAACCAACCGCTGGCGTAAGGCGGCGGAACCCGAAGGCATTTGACGCTCAAAATACTTTTTTATTCGGCCTTCAGTTGCCTTGTCGGCGGCGTCCCAAACCTGTTCAAGAGCCCACAGCAGTTCGCCGCTGTTTACGTCTATCAGCTTTATTCGAAGCCCAACAGTAAGATGAGGGTAAGGCCGATATTCGGTGATAGTCCCTACCAATACAGCATCGCACTTTAACGTCCGGTGGATTGCCGATAGTTGTTCAAGGGTATAGGCTGAGTCCAAGTCCAACTGCAGACTACGCCACGCCGGGTCCTGCCGGTGTACGACCGTTAAGCCGAAGGCCTGTTTCTTCTGCAGTGCCAGGAAAAGAGCTTCGGTTACGTCGGCGGAAATTTCCGGATAGCTCGAGTCGTTACCCAGCTCGACAATAGCAACCCTGCCGACTGTACTCAAATTCCTATGGGGATTCAGATAAAAACCATCCGCTTTACCCACGCCGGCAGTCTTGAGCTGGCAGCCGAACAGAACGACCGACAGCAATGATAATAGCACGACCGACCCGCCGCACGTCAGACCACGAAGGACGCTCGACGGGCTGCGAGTAAGGAAACTTAAGAACATAGCCGCTGAATTATCCATTGTTCTCTCCTGGAGCTCGGGCCTCCTGGACTTTGACCCCGCCGCCTTGACTCGCGTCGGGAGACGCCGGGGCGAGCTGGCCCGGCTGGCGTGCTGATGCGCTGGTTGGGGATCTATCATCGCTTTGCCGGCCTTGTGCAGACTGGACGGTGACTTCGCCGCCCAGAATCTTAAGAATCTTAAGCAGCGTTTCCAGTTGGGCTATATCGGCTTGCCGCATCTCATCACGAAAGCCCATGATACTGGTTTTCCAGTTGTTCAGCTCAACGCGCATTTCAACGAGAAGGTCATTTGCCTCGGTCAGCTCCTTCTGCGTCTGCTTCAAATCAGCTTCCAACGAAGAAACCTGCGACTTGAGCTGGCTATTCTCGGCAATAAGGCTGTGGTTTTTTTCCTCTAATTGGGCGGCCTGCTTCGAGAGCTCGGCGTGTTTTTCCAGCAACTCCATAGCGGACTCGACCGCGGTCCGGCTTTGCGGCGAGGCGTCTTGAAATCTTTTCACAATAGAGGTTCCCTGCGGATCAATAGACCCACTTGAGCTGCCGTGAAGTGAGCCGTCGGCTCCAATAGCGCCCGTTTGCTGCTGCGGAGTCGAACAGCCTAACGGCAGAATAGTCAATAACGACACGACCAAAATGAGACCAAATCTCTTGCTCGCCTGCATTGCATTTTCTCCTTCTATCGCTCAGGTAAACGTGGTCACATACAGGGCTCCGCTTCGCAGAAGTCCGTATGACTTTATGCTTTCAGTCTGCCCCGGCAGCTTGGCTTTTGCCGGCTGCCCCGCTCCGGCTCGCGTCTCCGCCGAGACGAGCGCCACCGGCATATTCGCACCTTAGATACACTTTTGCCCCGCAACAGCAGACCACTTCGATGACCGCAAACTCGGGGCGGTGCTCGATAATGCGCGCCTGTTGGGCGGCAGGCCCGGCAATCTTGCCGGCCAGCCGATTCGTTTGGGGATTACATACATCAAGCTTGATTTGGCCTTCGAGCTTAACTTCGTCACTTTTCAGGATATGGCCTGCCGTTTTTTGCATCTGTCAATTCCCGCCCTTTGCTGCTGCCGGGGCAACGATGTCGAGTCACGCACAATAATCTATGGAATGGTGGTTGTTCTTTCCGTCGGTAGATTCGGCATCGCGCTTCTGTTGGTCCGCCAAATCCTTGAGTTGTTCTTCAGTATTTTCCTGTTGTCCGCCGGGCAGATTTTGCCGGCGTTTTCTTTCTTCTCGCCGTTTTGCCGCAGTCAAACCTGCGATATTCTGCAGGCCGTCTACCGGCTTTATTATGTTGTAGTCGTTATCCGCCATCTTTCCATTGCCTTAATTCTACGGATAGCCGGAACAGCGCACCGGCGTGCAACTGGCTGACCCTCGACTCGGTGACCTTGAGCAGAGCACCTATCTGCTTCATTGTCAGGTGCTGCTGGTAGTAAAGCAAAATAACTTGGCGTCGCCTCTGGTCGAGCTTCTGTATGGCCTCGGTCAGCTTGTCTATAAGTTCAGCTCTTTCGAGCTGCTGGTCGGGCGTAGCCGTCTCAGGCCCAGTCAAAAAGTCACACAATGTGGGCTGCTCGGAGCTTGTGCCGTCTATTGAAACAAAATGCCCGGCGCGGGCGTTTTCAAACAGCTCGCAAACCTCGTCGGCACTTATTCCAAGCTTCTCAGCCAGCTCGTCATCTGTAGGCGCAGTACCTGTCTGCTCGGTGATTTTCTGGCTGAGCTCCAGCGCATTTCGAATCTGCCTGCTGAGATTTGCCGGCAGCAAAGATGCGCTTCTTAGCTCGTCAATGATGGCTCCTTTTACTCTGATATAGGCGTATGTTGTGAACTCTGCATGGTGAGAAGCATCGAAGTCGCGGGCAGCCTTGACTAATCCGATAGTCCCCGCCGAGATCAGGTCCTCAAACGATAACGGCGGTTTAAGATATGTCACTGCCCGATAAGCAATTTTATGAACCATCGGCAGGAACTGTTCGATCCGCTCATTGTCGAGCGACCGAGATTTCTGCCCGGAGTATGTGCGCACGGCAAGGGCTTTCAGGTGTTCCGGGCCCGCACCAACTGCCCCGGGCGCAACGGTGTGCACGCCTGGCTGCAGCTTCAATTGGTGCGGGGGACAAGCTCGTTCAGTCTCTACTGCCACCGCGTTCTTCCTTTTGCTGGGAGCCCACTTTAGCTGAACCGTGACTCTTCTGACTTGTAATCATCGCGCTAATCAAAATAGCATTTATTGCTTTAACGACTAAGCCGGCAGCTAAATACGCCACTACCGCTCCGATCACAGCCCGCTCACAACAGATAAATGGTGAAAGACCGCTAATCCAACTGACAAAGCTCAGGCAGAAAAAACACATCACCGCAGCGGTGACTCCTATGTATCGGGCGTTTAACGGCATAATTTATCTTCCCTATGTAGGGTATGCTTTGCATACCACAAATCTTCCAGAAGCAGGTATGCAGCAACCTGCAGCACGTGTTTAGCCGGCTCTTGCATACGCGGCCATCCCCAAGCTGCGATTGAGGCTGCCACACGTACCATATCACTGGTATTGGCCGGCATGGTTTCTTTCATGCCTAAACGCGTACAACCTGCATATCCTACAGTCCTGCGGCCTGCACCGAACGTGCCTGGTCAACTGTCAGGAGCCCGTCCCTCTCAATGCGCACCTGCCAAAGCAGGAGCAAGCCCACCATTCGTCTGGCGGGCAAGCTGGGGGGTCCACGCGGAGCGAATTCCTTGAACCTGCTCTTCCGGCACGGCGGACTCGGCATCCAGCTCGACTGAGCCGGCCGAATCCTGAGCGGCTATGGTCTCTATCGGCTCTATATCGGTGCCGAGCACGATCTCGTCATAAGCTAAAACCGGCAGCGGCGGCACAGTCCGCGACAGCATTGCCGCCAGCGGCGAGCGTAACCTGGAATCGCACAGCAGAACCACCTTGTCCATGCCTTTATCCATTGCTGCTTTCCAGGCCTGGGCAATTTTTCTGCTGGCCTCCATCACCACCTCAGTAGGTAAAGCCAACGTTATCTCCGCTCCTTCCTGTCGCAAAGTGGATACCATCTGATGCTCAAAAGCAGGCTCCAGCGTTATGGCCGAAATCTTGCCCGCCTCGTCTTTGTACTGCTCGGTGATTGTTCTAGCGAGCGATTTGCGAACCAGCTCCGTCAGGACAGCGACACTTTTGGTCTTTGTGGCGCCTTCGCTTAGCGACTCCAGGATTGTGATCAGCTCACGAATAGGTACTCCGTCCTTGAGCAGATTCCTGAGCACGCGCTGAAGCAGTCCGATAGATACCTGTCCGTCGGCACCGACAATGTCACCCACCAGCGAAGGCTGACTTTTGCGAAGTCGATCGACAAGAAGCTGCACGTCCTCGCGAGTGAGCAATTCATCGGCGTGCTTTTTGAGCGTTTCGGACAAATGCGTAATAAAGACAGACTCAGCGTCGATCACGGTGTAGCCGGCGAGCTCAGCCTTGTCCTTGTTGTCTGCCGTAATCCACAAAGCGGGCAAGCCATAAACAGGCTCGGTAGTTGCTGTGCCCACAACTCTTTGCTGCACGGTGCCTGGGTCCATAGCCAGATACATGCTGGGCTCTAATCGGCCCTTTGCCACCTGCTGATCCGACAGTCTGATCTCGTAGGCATTTGGTTCGAGGCTGATGTTGTCCCGCAGGCGAACAAGCGGCATAATGATGCCCAGTTGCTGGGCAAATCCCCTGCGAAGAGCCGCGATGCGGTCAAAAATCGTATTATGTTTGCGGGGGTCAACCATGCTAATCAGCCGCACCCCAACATGCACCGAAATCCTGTCCACATCCAGCAGCTCTTCAACCGGCTCTTTTTCAGGCTTTGCTGTTGCAGGTGCGGACGGTTTCTGCTGCTGCTTTTCCGATTGAGCAGTCAGCCGGCCCAGAACAGCGGTGCCCACGGCTAACAGCACAAAAGGTATCTTTGGCAGGCCCGGCACCAACGCCATCGCAGCGATGATGGATGCCGCTATCATAAGCGGCTGACTGCTCGCCAGAAACTGCCGCGAGAAGTCCTGGCTGATACTGCGGCTGGATGAAATCTTAGTGACCAAAAAGCCCGAGCTTATGGAGATTATTACCGAGGGTATCTGGCTGACCAGCCCATCGCCGACCGAAAGAATCGAATACGTCTTTATAGCGGCGGCAACGGTCATACCGCGTGAGTAGCCCATCGCTATGCCGCCTATGATGTTGACCGCGGTAATTACCAGTCCCGCCTTGGCGTCGCCACGAATGAACTTGCTGGCGCCATCCATTGCGCCATAGAATTCGCTTTCCTTGACAATTTTTGCTCGGCGCTCGTTGGCCTGAGTCTCGGTAATAATCCCGGCGTTCAGATCGGCGTCTATCGCCATCTGTTTGCCGGGCATGGCATCGAGGGTAAACCGGGCAGATACTTCGCTTATCCGCTCGGCGCCTTTTGTGATTACGATGAACTGAATAACAACCAGGATTAGAAAGATAACCAGTCCAACGACAAGGCTGCCGCCGGCAACAAAATCGCCAAACGTCTGGATAATCTTGCCCGCGTCACCATTCAGAAGTATGAGTCTGGTTGAGGCTACGTTAAGAGACAGGCGAAACAGGGTTGTGAACAGAAGTAATGATGGGAAAGTAGACAGTTCCAGTGCCTCTTTCGCCGAGAGCGTAATTACTATTATCGCAACCGCCAATGATATGCTGCAGGCTAACAGCATATCCATCAACGGTGTGGGCACAGGGACTAAAAGAGTGGCCAGGATTATCATCAGGCCCACAGCCAAGATAATATTGCTGGCGGGAGCCGGTGACGCATCCAGTCCGGCTCGAGCCGGATCACTTGCTGGATTTCGCAAGCTCTCGCCGGGCAATCGTGATGACCTTGATTTCTGGGAGACCGCCATTATGAATCCCTCAGAGACATTCCACAAATGCTATGCAGAAACCAGCAGTACGTATCTCGTCGACTTTGGACACTCGCAGCCTCAATCCGCCGGCCGTTTGGCGGATTGGGGATGCGCTTAACCCCGCCATCACTATGGCGGGGCTAACCCTTCTGTCCATCAGAGGCAGCATCAGCGCCGATAATTTGTTTTATTCTCACGGCAAAACGCCCATCCACTACCACCACATCGCCCGCAGCAAACTTAGCATCCTTCAAAAATAGATCCACCGGTTCATCAATCGGCTTGTCGAGCTTCAAGATCGAGCCCGGCCCAAGCTGCAGAAGCCGGCGTACAGGTATCTCTGCCTGGCCGATAGAAACCGCCACAGGCACGCTCATGTCCAGTAAGATGTCGAACTTATTGGGCGAACCCGAGGCTTCATTTCCGGTCACTTCGGGAAACTCAACGGACTGCACCTGCTTTTGGGGCTCGACTTGTCCGCCGGATGTATGGGGGGCTGGCGCCGGCGCGCCCGAATCGTTTTGCTGCATTTTCTTTGCGCTAACCTTTTCCGCGGTGGCCTTTGCTTTTTTTGCCATAGTTTGGTTCCCTTTCCTACTCTGCGAAGCAGCGCTTCGCTGCGAAGGACGAGATGATTACAGTCCCGGTCGTCGAGAGATTCCTAATTGCCCGCAACAAAGTCTACGGCTGCGGTTTGTTGCTCAGCGATTCGGTAATTACTACGGCGTACTGGCCGGCTGATTTCGCGGGCCGCCCCTGGAAAAGCGTTCGGCCCTCAACAATCAGCTCCACCGATTCATCAACTGCCTTATCAAGTAACAGTATGTCACAAGGGCGAATGGCCGCCAGCTCCTGGAAAGTCAGATACGTACAGGCCAGCTGAGCCGTAACAGAAACCGGCATTTGCTGCAGATGCCCCGTGATCGCTTGTGAAATCTGCTCAGCCGAGGACTTGCCGGCAGGATTTGCGGCTTTGCCGGTGACCCGCCATTGGCGGGCGAGTTCGCCGCACCGGATCACAAGGTATGCCTCGCTGCCGTTTTCCGAGCCGGCCTTGCGAACGGCAAAGACAATTTTGCAAAGCTCTTCATGCTGTTGCAGCTCAAGCGGCGGCTCGCCTCTGACGATAGTTGTAGCCGGCTTGAATCCGTCCGAGTGACACACAGAAAGTGCCGCTACAATCGCTGCGGCGATGTCCAGCAAGAGCGACTCCTCCAGTTGCGACAAGGATTTCTGGGGCCCCGCCCGTCCGGTGCCGGGTCGACCGACTTCGCCGGAATCCGCGGAATCTTTTTTGGACGGCGATTGGCGGGAACCCTCAGCGTCTGCCTCGCCAAGCAAGTATGTCACCCAGGCAATGGCAGTCTGCTCGGGTATGGCGATGAAGCCACATCCGCCCGTAACGGATTCACCGCGGGGACCCAGAGCCAGGTAATAATTATTCTGCTCACCGCCACAGATTTGATCAAGAAGCTCACCGGCAAAGTGCTGCGTGGTTGAGACCATTGTGACATCAAAGTCGCTGTTGTAGAACTGGGTAAACTTTTCAGCCACTGCTGCCGCCAGGTTCTTTGTAAAGTCGTCAAGGCGGACGAGCTCCTCGCGGCTGAAGTAATGCGGCTGGCGCCAATCATACTCGGTAGATTCTATTTCTGCACTGTCGTCAGACGGCGTGGAACCTACCGCAGCCAAAAGCTGCCGGACCTGTTCTCTACTTAAACTATCGGTAACTGCGACATTCATTGTACGGCGAATTCCTTAAAGAGGACTTGTTTGATTTGCGGAGCACCGCCGGGGAAAAGCTTCTCGTTGAAACTATCCAGCATTTCCAGCTGGATACGCCGGAGGTTCCTGTCACCCCGCATGTCTTCAATGGTCTGACTGGCCAGATAGATAGTGAGCAAGTTCTTCAGCAGCGGGGCATTTTCCTGTAGGAAAGCTGTGGTTTTCTTCGTGTCCAAGTCGTTACTGATCTCCAACGTCAGGGCTGCGCGAACATATCGTGTTGCGCTCGGTTCGTTAAGATTTGCAACGACCGGTTCCAGGTCAAAATACCAGCCCTTTTGCGAGTCCTTTTCCGTGCCTTCAGGTCTGGCTAATTGTGCCTGCGTCGGCACTGCTTGGCGGGTTGTGCCCGCTGTGTCAGTAGCGGCCGACGGCCCGAGCAGTCGCCCGAGCCCGAAGCCGGCGCCGGCACAAATAACCGGTACCGCAGCGATTATTATCCATTGCAGATACTTGCCACTAAGGGGCATCCGACGTCCACCGGCGGTCTTTGGGTCCCCGGGGGGCGTGGTTACTCTTTCAGGACCCGCCTCGCCGAGGTCTCCCTGCTGCGGGTCTTTTCGCTCTTCTATGTTTTTGTCCTTTGCCATTCTCTGCCCTGCACTTAAATGTCTTATTTTGCCGCCGAGACCACAGAGGTCGCGGAGCTCTTTTTTGACACGGATTTACACGGATTGACACTGCTGGAAAGCAAATCTGTGGAATCTGTGAAATCTGTGGTTTGACTTGGAGTTTTCCGCTCTGCGTTCCCGTCAGGGCCGGCAGGACCGGCCCTGCCGGACCTGAACGGCTCAGCGTGCTCTGCGGTTAATCCCGGTGCGGACTGCCGATATCGGCGGATTTTATCCCGCAGCGTGCGGTCGCTAATGCCCAAAACCTTTGCAGCTCTTGCCTGGTTGCCGGCTGTCTGACGCAACGTATCCAGAATCGCGCGCCGCTCCACCTGCTCGAGCGGAATTCCACCCAGGCCGCGATACGAGGGACGAGGCACGAGGCAGGAGAGACGATCTGCGTCCATCCCGTCAGGGCCGGCAGGACCGGCCTTGCCGGACCTGAACGGCGTCAATCGTCCTTCATCCATCGTCAATCCCGCAAGTGGCAGGGGCTGCAGCTCATCAAAAAGCCACGAAACGTCGGCTAATGAAAGAACCGGGCCAATTCCCAAAATCAGCGATGTCAGCACCACATTTCGTAGCTGACGGACGTTGCCCGGCCAGTCGTACTTGGTAAAGATGTCTATCATCGCAGGATCGAGCGAAGTAATACGGCGGTTCGCCTGGCTCGCATAAAGATTCACGAAGTGCCATACCAGCTCCGGCAAATCCTCGGGACGTTCCCTCAACGGCGAGATCTCTAATCTTACGCCGCTCAGCCGATAGTACAGGTCCCGTCGGAGCCGGTCGTGGCGAACCTCTTCCGGCAAATCCTTGTTTGTGGTGCTTATTACCCGAACATTGACGCGGACATTTTCGTTGCCGCCGACTCGCTCAAATTCCTGCTCTTCGAGTACCCGCAAAAGTTTCGCTTGAAACCTAAGAGGTGTTTCGGTGATTTCGTCCAGGAGAATCGTGCCGCCGTTGGCCATTTCAAATCGTCCCTTACGCTGGGCATAGGCGCCGGTGAAAGCGCCTTTTTCATGACCAAACAATTCGCTTTCCAGAAGCGAATCACTCAGCGCCGCGCAATTAACTTTGATGTACGGTCCCAGAGCCCTTTTGCTTTTCTGGTGAATAAGAAGGGAAATTAGCTCTTTGCCTGTTCCGCTTTCGCCGCTTATCAGGACCGGCGCCGAGGTCGGAGCTATTCTTTCGGCTAAGGCGATGGTTTGGACCAGCTTCGGGCTTCTGCCCACAATTTGGTAAAGGCAGTGACTTGCCTGCTGGGCCGAAGCCGCCGTCCAGACGCTATGGCTGGGCACAAAAGTGTCCAGCAGCATCTGAATTTGTTCGCGGCTTGCCGGCTTAATTAGGAATTCACTACAGCCTGCACTCATCGCTCTAACAACCGTCTCAACCAGTTTTGCCACAGAGACCCCTTCGACTGCGCTCAGGGCAGGCACAGAGAGCTCAGAGCTTATGTTTTTTCTCGGTGAACCCTGTGTGCTCCGCGGCTGTTTCCATTCTGTGGCTGGCGACCACAGCATAATCACCGGAAGCTCCGGCGAATTTCGTTTAATTGCCCGCAGCAGCTCAAAACCGTCATCGGGCCGGTCTATGTCCGCGCTGGTAAATACTAGGTCGCAATCATTCTTGTCAAGAAACTCGACAGCAGTCTTTTTGTCATTGGCCAGATTGGCACAAATCCCTTTGCGCGCCAGGATCTCCAGAATCAATCGAACCGACCCGCTGTCGCCGTCAACGATTAGCACATTTGCAGTCCCGGCTTTTTGGCCGGATCGTTTGGCGTTGTATGTTTCTATTTCAGTCACTCGCAATAATGCTCCGGTTTTGCCGCAGAGACCTCAGAGCTCATGTTTTTTCCCCGGCGAACTCTTCCAGCCTTCGCAGCTCGCTGCGCTGGCCGCGGGGCAGCCGCTTCGGCGGAGTAGGCGCGTACTCTGTGGCTGTTTCCATTTGGGCCGGCAAGCTTACAATCTGCGCGATTCAATCAGTGTCAGAGGTTTATCCTTGCGATACCAATCAACCAACTGCTCACCGGCTTTGGCTAAATCCGTCCACAGCGAATCGGGATATTCTGCAATCAGTTGTCTATACGCCTTTATTGCTGCTGAGGGGTCCGTATCCCGCAGGCAGTTACCCAATTGAAACAGAATCCAGGCCCTGTCTTCAGCCAATATCGTGTCATCCGGACCCTTGAGATCGAGGGCTCGCTGGTAAAACACCGCTGCCTGTTTTAGATGTCCGCTTACAAACAGGATGTCCGCCAGCTCAGAAGGATTGCTCAATCCGGACTGGCGCAAAGCAGATCCGCCTGTGGCGGACTGCGCCAGGCTCTCGAGCATCCGCAGGGTTTGTTCCGATACCGGCTGATAGGGCAACATGCCGTTTACTTTAATCCGCTTTACGTCTGGCGGATTAAGTCGCGGCTGTTTTTCTACCGGCTCGCCTGAAGCCTTCTGAGCGGACGGCGCATTACTGTCTTGCGCTGTCGGCTCGGGCTTAATATCAAGGAAGGGCTGAGGCGTCTGGTCGCTGGGTCTGAATCTAACTGAGCGGATTTGCTCGATCAAACGCGCAAGCTCGTCTTTGTATTTTGCGTCTTTTTCGCCGGCCGGAACCCCGATCCTGCTTTGCCACAGCCCGCCCGCGGCGGGAATTTCGAATTTGCGGCCTCCGCCTGGGGATTCTGCCTTCATCGTGACACCCAGCGCGTTGGCATCTTGCGAAGTTTCCGCCGGGCGGACTGCCGGCAGGTCGGCTGGAACAACTTGCTTTGAGGATGCTGCTGCAGCAGCGCAAGATGCCAAGGTGCAGCAAGCCAAGCACAAAAAGCGGTACAGGATAATCGAGTTTGGGTTCAAGTTTTTGGTTCCAAGGTTCGTTGCATAACAGTCGTATTTTGCTGTGGTGCATCTTCAGCCGGCCCCTGCTTCTGCAGGGGCGGGCTCACCATGTTCGAATCTCTGCCTCGGCTATTTGGGTCTGGTTCTTTGCCCGCACTTTCGGCACCCAAGAGGGCTAAGACCGCCCCTTCATAATTCCTTTGCCGAATGTGAGCCGTAGCCAGAATATCCAGCGCCCTTTGCCTGATCCCCGCTTCCGCGGGGACGCCTTGCCCCTGCGAAGGCAGGAGCGATGGGACGGAATCCAGAAGCTGCCGGCAAACAGTTACGGCCTGCGAGTTCTGTCCGAGCTTCAAGCAAACGTCGGCCAGCTCGCACGCGACTTCGTGTGCAAAAGGCCCCGGCTCGATCAAAACCAGAACGTCGGTCAGATTTTTGCGGGCGAGGCCCAGCTCTTCTTGGGCAATGTTACACTTAGCCAGCTCATAAAGTACTTTGGCTTTGGCCTGCCTATCGAGCAGATACTCCGCCCTATCGCCGAGCACAAGAATAGCCTTGTCAAAAAGACCCATACAGCGGAGCACCTTTGTCTTGAGCAGCAACATTTCGACAGACTCTTCCTGCGAGAACTGCCACGGGCCGGTCTTGTCCAATACGTTAAATGCCTCGATGAAATGGCCTTGTTGGGCGTGCGCATCAACCAAGGCCGAGACCGCCTCAATATACTCGCCCCTGCCAAGCCGCCCCGCCACCGCATATTCAAGGGCGTCTCCGGCCTGCTCGGGCAAAGCCCGTGCAAGGTAGGTCTTACCCAGCAGAAGACAGGCCAAGTGAAAGTCCGGACTGGCGTCCTGGCGCGCCGGGACGGCAAGGCTGATGAATCGGGTCAGCCATTCCGCTGCGGCCTCATAGTCCTTCTGCTCGTAGAAGCATCTACCCGCCCCAAGAGCGGAGGCAATTTTTGCCCCTGCATCCGCAGGGGCAAGATTGTAAGCTTTGCAGAAGAGGCGCGCCCCTTCTTCAAAAAGGCCGGCCTTCATAGTCGCATCAGCAAGATTCAAACAAGCCTGGTCTGAGAACTCACTGTCAGGATAAAGCTCAATAAGCTGCTTTAGATCTTCGCGTGCGCCGGCAAAATCACGCAGATTTACCCTTAGTCTGCTGGAATGCAGCAAGGCGTACGGCGCAAAAGACGTTTGTAAGAAGCGATTTGCCACCAGCTTGTACTCAGCAAGGGCGTCTGTTAGCTGTCCTTTTTGAGCCTTAAGAAGTCCCAGCGCAAAATGGGCATTCGCAATGCGGTCATCACCGGCAGAAGTAAGCAGGAACCTTTGCCAAAGTGACACCGCCTCCCGGCAAAGCACGGCTAAGTGGTCCGACAACGAAGAATAGTCGGATGGATTGAGAATTCTGACCGTTGCTTGGTCCAGTTTTGCCACGGAGACCCCTTCGACTTGCCCCATTAGAAGCGCCGATGGTCGCCGGACAGTCCCCTCAACAGGGCCAGATGCTTCTGACGGGGTGGACCCGGCCCCTCCGGCAGGCCGGTCTGTGTACTCTGCGGCTGTTTCCATTTGAGCCAGCAAACCTACACAACCGGCAGCGACGGAGACAAGCTGTTGTGGCGTCGCCGCCGACAGATACAGATATACCGGCCTTTTTCGGACCGCGCCCGGTTTTGCCACAGAGACCCCTTCGACTTGCCCCGTTAGAAGCGCCGATGGTCGCAGGACAGTCCCGTCAACAGGGCCGGATGCTTCTAACGTGGTGTACTCTGTGGCTGGGGCCTGCCGGTAAGCCCACTGAATATCCAGACCAGCGTGGGCGGCGAACCTTGCCAACAGCTCTTCAATCGGTGCGCCGCAGCAACTGACCGACCAGCACGGGCCTGCACTCTGGCCTTGTAACTGCTGAATCTGCGGACCAAGCAAAGCCTTCCTTAGCCGGTCTGAGCCTGAGTTCAAAAACGACCGCAGTTGTGCCTCGCTGACGTTGATAAAAGGGTCGGATTCCTGGCCCCCGCTGCCTACTCCGCCGAAGCGGCTGCGAAGGCTGGATTCGCGGGAGTGACGCCACAACTGCGGCGGAAGGTCTTTGTCGGCATCACAAAGCGACAGAACATTTCTGGTCAGAGACTCAGCAACCAGGAAATGGCAATCCCGCTCCAGGGTTAAAGCCCAGTCCCTGTAAAAATCAATGGTCTCGACTAAAGCGATTGTCTGATAGGCTCTGGTACGGGCCTGCCAGTATTGTTTATTCTCCAGTTCGACGAAGATTTGGTGATAGGCAGCCAAAGCCCTTATCGCCGGGTAAGGACTTTGCAGCAGTGTCTTAAATAACTGGTTGGCCTGTTGAATATTGCCCGCTTTTTTCATGCAAAAAGCCATTTTTAACGTCAGGAAATCCTCCAGCGGCTCGTCCTGCTCATCTGCCGCCATAGCCTGGCGAAGCTGGTCATAAGCAGCATAGGCCCGGCTGTAATCTTTCTGCCGATAAAACGCCTCGGCAACTGTCAACGAAAGCGACCCTTCAGGCGAATCTACCGCTCCCGGCCTTCGCAGCTCGCTGCGCTGGCCGCCGGGCAGCCGCTTCGGCGGAGGGGCGCCCGGCTCTCTGCCGGGCCCGGGCTTTTCGGTCTCTGGCATCAGCGCCCGCCCCAGCGGCGGGGGTACCTCGGCCGCGGGGGCCGAGGCTAAACGTGGCGGAACAAGATCGGTAACGTGACCGGATGAAACTCGCCGCACCGCATAGACGAACAGCACAGCAACAAAGACAATGCAAACAATGAGAATCTTCTGCAGGTTTGAGAAACGCCTCATCTGCAGCGACATCGACGTGCGTTGAGCGTGGCTGGGGGATTGTCCAGTCCCAGCCGCCTGAGCGGAATCTTCCCAAAGTCCCTGAGCACCTGCATCTGCTAACGGCGCTTCATCCTGGGAACCCGCCCCTGTTTCCACAGGCGCAAGCGATGGGATCGGCAAGGACCCGGGCTTGTCCGGGCGCCGGCGGGGACGGTCCGCCGCAGGCGGATCAGATGGTTCCCCGCCCAGTTCCGCAGTACGCCGATGGCGGTCCGCTACCACCTCGGAACCCTTATCTGCGCGGGCAGTGTGTCGTTTCTTCCTTGCCATACATTCCTTGCTACAAATCAACAATTATCTAAACGATAGCAACAATTGTGCCAGCTCGCTGCGCTGGCCGCGGGGCAGACCCCGTAGGAGCCTGCCCGGTGGGGTTTTTTGCCTATAAGGGTTAGAATTGAAAAACGAACCACAGATTACACAGATGCCACTGATTTCGATTTTCCAGGGTCTTGCTCGTTTTCCGTGTTAATCTGCGAAATCTGTGGTTAATTCCATGATAATTGAAAATTGAAAATTTACAGTTGGAAGGTGTCAGGATTCTATACGAGCCGGTGGATTTTCTGACATAACAGATAAACCGAGCCCCGATTTACGAGTTGATTGGTTGATTAGTGAATTAGCTGACTGCAGGGTCGCCAACTAATTCGCTAATTCACTTATTCACTTGAATTCACTCGTGCGGGATCAAGCAATCGCCGGCTGGAGGTAAGATGACGCCAGCGCATCGCACTGCGGCTCTTGCCGGCCGGATAAGTCCTTTTTGATATTGTACTGTTTGACCTTGGCGTAGAGAGTTGCTCGGGTTATGCCCAGAAGCGCGGCAGCCTGGGTCTTCTGCCAGCCTGTTTCCTGCAAAGCTCGAGCGATCAGCTCACGCTCGGCCTTTGCCAGTGAAAAATCCCTGATTTGGACGCCGGATTGACTCTCGGCAGACTCCTCGCATTCATCCTGGTCTAATATAATGCAGCTGAGGCCGATCTTGTCCGTCGTTTCCAATAACATCGCCCGGTCGATGACGTTGCGCACCTCACGAACGTTGCCGGGCCAGTCATGTTTTTCCAGCGCCTCCATGGCAAACTTGGTCAGACAGGTTACTTTCTGCTTTTTTTCCGGACAAATGGTCGACGTTTGGAGGAAATATTCGGCCAAAAGTGGAATGTCTTCTTGTCGGTCGGGCGACCTTAGGGGAGCGATAAAAACCGGACAAATGTTCAGGCGATAATACAGGTCACGCCGAAACCGGTCAGCCTTCATTTCTTTGTACAAATTGCGGTTGCTCGAAGCTATTATAGTGGCGTTGCAGGGGATGTCTCTGAGCCCGCCGACCTTCCGGAAGGTCTTTTCCTGCAGCACCCGCAGGAGCTTGGCCTGCAGATCCGACGGCATCTCACTTATTTCATCAAGCAGGATGGCGCCCGGGCCGGCCACCTCCAATAGGCCTATTTTCTCGCGGTCGGCGCCTGTAAAAGAGCCCTTAACATGTCCGAAAAGCTCGCTCTCCAGCAGGTTGGCCGTCAAAGCCGCACAATTTACGGCTACAAACTGCCCGTCGGGACACCTCAAAGTGTGTACTGCCTTTGCCGCCAGCTCTTTACCCGTACCAGTTTCGCCCACTATCAAAACCGGATTACACTTGCTGGCGGCAACAAGTCTAATCATACCCAGCGTTTTGACAAACGCCCTGCTGCGGCCGGCCATAGAAACAGCAGCGGCGTGTTCGTCAACGAAGAAAGGACTTGGGCTTTTGTCGGGGCCGCCACCTTCATGCCTATCCTTTATGCTCTGTGCGATTTGCCTGAGCCGGCTACAATCCCGGCTTGTCTGCACATAATCGTATGCCCCGGCTTGCATGAACTGGGTGCGCGCCGCGGCGTCATTCTGGCTGCCGCCAACCACTACGACAGGGACATTTCCTGGATTTTTATCGGTCCCTTCGACTCCGCTCAGAGCTTGCCCTGCCCCGCGGCCAGCGCAGCGAGCTGAGCCTGCCGAATGGACAAGCTTATCGAGGAATTCCCTGATGTGACCTGGAGTGAAGCTGTCATCAAAGACAGTCAGCTCTGGATTTACTGTCTCGACAATATCCAAAGCTTCTGCAAGGTCGTCTGCCACGAAGATTTCCTGGCCGACCTGCTGAGCCAATTGTTGCAGTTCAGCCTGCTTGCTTACTACAACAATCCTGCGTAGCAAACTCATCTCATCTCAAATTCACAAGCGTTATCCCCCACTAATACTTTCGCTTCGTGTGGATACTCGACAAATCGACACGTGCCCACAGACAACTTTAATCTTTTATGGGACGACCCTGTGCGATTGTGGACTGGTATTGACAGACAGACCGCCGAAGTCACCGCATTCTTATCCGGTATAAGAAGACAAACAAGGCAGAATCGCCAGCAAGGTGGTCCGGCTTTTTATGGGACTCGGCGACGACTCCACAACTTTAGGCACTTTAGTCACTTTAGACACTGGAAAAAGTGCCTGAAGTGCAAAGTGTCTAAATTGAGCTAAAGCCTCCATTTCACCGCTCTCAGCGGAAAAAAATGCACCGGCAAAATTCTCCGGCCGGCAGGAAAATTCATCCCATCACAAGAAGGGACGCAAGCTCTCTGCCCTGCTTTTGCAGGGGCAGGTTTCGCACGACTACACAGTTTTTGATCTTTCCCTAAAACCTGTCACAGGGACAAGTTAGCCCTGCCTGCGCAGATGCAGGGGCCACCGCAAGTCTTAGTCTGCCCCGCGGCCAGCGCAGCGACCTGGCACATCAGTTGCTATGGGAATTGGGCGTGGGCAGCACTGTGATTCGAGCCGCCCCGGCTTTCGCAGGGGCAGGAATGCTCCAAAAAGTTTTTAGCTCTTGGCTCTTAGTGGAAGGCAAAACCTATGAATCCAATACCGGCAATAACAACAGCAAGTGACATTCAAATGGATTATATGAAACTTCTGGTGACGGAGCTGCAAAACCAGGATCCATTAGAGCCTCTTGACAATAAGGAGATCGCCTCGCAACTGGCCCAGCTCTCGCAACTACAGCAACTCGAGGCCATGAACTCCAGCTTTGCAAGGGTTCTTAGTTCCATTGAGCGAGCCTATGCCGGGTCATTAATCGGCAGGGAGATTTCCTTTCCGGTCAAAACGCCGTCAGGCACCACAGAAGCTCAAAGCGGCACCGTCGAGCAGGTCTACAACGATGTGGATGGGCAAATAATTCTGGCAGTCAACGGCCTTACGGTTGGCTTGGGCGAGGTAATGTCAGTCAAGAACTAACAAGCATACGGAGATCCCGCTAAGGGTGGAACCGGGATCGGCACTTTCAATTTTATCCGCCAGACGTACGGCGGAATTAAGGAGAAATAAAGATGAGTTTCGCGCTGTCATCTGGAGTTACCGGGCTGCAAGCCCATCAAAAAATGCTGGACATCGCCGGCAACAACCTTGCCAACGTCAACAGCACCGCTTTCAAAGCCAGCAGAATAACCTTCTCTGAGCTGCTCAGTGAAACGATCAAAAAGGCATCGCAGCCTACGGCAAACGTCGGCGGCACCAACCCGCAGCATATCGGCAGCGGCGTCGCCATAAGCGGAATATCACCAAACATGGCACAAGGCAACATCGTGACCACAGGCAACCCTCTTGATTTAGCCATCGAAGGACAAGGCTATTTCGTCCTCAGTGACGGCCAGCAGAACGTCTACAGCCGCGCCGGGGCGCTTGCGGTTGACGAGGAATCCACTCTGGTCGAGCCTGCGACCGGCTATCGCGTGCAGCGCCTCGGCTCAGTGGGTGAAGTGGAGGGCTTTCAGACTCCCGGAGTCAGCGATATTCACGTGCCTTATGACGCCGCGATGCCGGCAAACGCCACCTCCAAAATTGTAGTCTCCGGCAATCTGAGCGCCGACGCCTCATTACCGGCGCAAACACAAGTAATATCATCGAACATAACATACACCCAGAATGGTGGTACGACAGCTACGGGGGTCACAGAAATTGACCAACTCGACCAATTCGGCGGAAGTTTTGGTGCAGGTGAGACCGCATCGATTACTATCACAGGTTTTCAGCCAGATGGAACTGCAATAAGTGACTCGTTTACCGGGGTCAACGGGAATACGACTCTCGGCGAACTGATCAACTATCTTAACACAAACGTTCTTAATGGCGCAACCGCGTCTTTAGTGAACGGCCAGATAAGCATTACGGACGACTCAAGCGGTTATAGCCGAACAGACATCCAGTTGGCATACCAGAAAACGGCCAGCGGTACTGATTCGCTGACGACGCCGGGATACTTTGAGATAACAGCCGTGGGCGGGGAAGAAGTCAAGAGTGTTAATATTACCGTCTACGACTCGCAGGGAGGTAAACACGTTCTGACCGCTGCATTTGTGCGAACAGATACTGTCGGCGCCTGGGATATGGTGCTGACTACCATCACCGGCAATATCAGCCAGATAGGCGCAACAGACAGGCGAATCGAAGGCATAACTTTTGACGCCGCCGACGGTTCCTTTACCGGCTTAAGCAGCTCCGACCCGGCCCAGTTTCTAATAACATTTGGACATGATACTGCGAACCCGCAAACCATCCGATTGGAGCTGGGCACCGTGGGCAAGTTTGACGGCCTGACGCAATTTGCCGGAACCTCTACCGCTGTAGCCAGAGAACAGGATGGTTATGGCGCGGGCAGACTTTCTGCTGTATCGGTCAATGACGAAGGCGTGGTCATCGGCGCATTCTCCAACGGCATCAAGAAAAACATCGCGGTTCTGCAGATAGTATTATTCCAGAACCCATCCGGCCTGGAAAACATGGGCGGCGGATACCTCATTCCTTCAGCCAACTCCGGAGAAGCGGTCGTCACCCAGGCTATGACCGGTGGCGCGGGCATAGTTCACGCAGGGGCACTGGAAAAATCCAACACAGATGTAGCAACCGAATTTGTGAATCTGATTGAAGCCCAAAACGGCTTTCAGGCTAATGCCAGAACTATAAAAGTCGCCAATGCTATCCTGCAAGAATTGAGCAACCTTATCAGGTAGTAG
>Ga0315285_10000936_pt1 | contig 30308 bp, 16 predicted proteins | sample YL17G09_36_MG_FD_203698 | JGI IMG/M metagenome (GOLD analysis project Ga0315285, IMG submission 203698) | Sediment microbial communities from Yellowstone Lake, YNP, Wyoming, USA - YL17G09_36 | ecosystem: Environmental > Aquatic > Freshwater > Lake > Sediment | place: USA: Wyoming | collected...
GCGGCCAACCGTTCCTGATGCTCAATTCGGACAACCACTATCCGCTCGATGCGCTTTGGGCGCTGCGCGGCGCGTCGGGTTCGGCGGTCGTCGCGTTCGATCAGAATGCCATGCTTGCCAAGAGCAACATCCCGCCCGCACGTCTCTTGAAATTCGCCGTAATCGAGGCCGACGGCAACGGCTTTCTGAAGCGGATCATCGAGAAGCCCGACGAGCGGTCTTTGGCGCTGCTGCCGAGGCCGTTGGGAGTGGGAATGAACTGCTGGCGTTTTACGCCGACGATATTCCAGGCTTGCCGGTCGATCGGCCCGTCGCCGCGGGGCGAACTCGAAATCACCGACGCCGTGCAGTACGCTATCGACCGCCTGGGCGAGCGATTCAGTGTGTTTCGCTGCACCGAGCCGGTGCTCGACATGTCGAGCCGGGGCGACATCGAATCTGTCGCCAAGCGGCTCGCCGGCGTCAAAGTCAACCTGTGAACGCATGCGGTCCGAGGAATATGGTTTGGCTGGGAAACTGGACGAACAAGAAATTGCACGGAGGCTGGCCAAGGCGGGGATGCGGCCGGGGGAGTCGCGAGACAAAGCCGCCCTTTTCGCGGCCTCGCTGCGAGGCCTGGCGGAACTCGGCGAGCCGGCCCTTAGCGAGCCTTACATGGCCTTTGTGCCCGGGCGCATCGAACTTCTCGGCAAGCATACCGACTATGCCGGCGGCCGAAGCGTTTTGGCGGCAGTGGAACGAGGATTCTGCATTACGGCCGCGGCCCGGCGGGATGCGACGATTCGAGTTGTCGATGCCTCCAGCGGCCAGAAGGCGACGTTCGAATTCGGCCCCGACCTGATGCCGACCGTGGGACACTGGTCGAACTACCCTATGACAGTCGCCCGGCGCCTGGCGCGGAATTTCGACGGGCCGCTGCGAGGAGCCGACATCGCCTTGCGGAGCGACCTTCCGCCCGCCGCGGGCATGAGCAGCTCCAGCGCGATGATGATCGCGATTTTCAAGGTCTTGGCCCATGTGAACCGCCTGGACCAACGGGCCGTCTACCGCCAACACCTCGCCGCCCCCGCCGACCTGGCGGCTTACCTGGCTACCATTGAAAACGGCCAGAGCTTCGGCGCCCTGGCCGGAGACCGCGGCGTCGGCACTTTTGGCGGCAGCGAAGACCACACGGCCATCTGCTGCTGCCAGCCCGGACGGTTGCACGTCTTCTCATTCTGTCCGGTTCGGCTGGAACAGGTGATCGAGCTGCCGGCGGATTACATCCTGGCAATCGCATCGAGCGGAGTGCTGGCCGAGAAAACGGGCGAGGCGATGGCAAAGTACAACCGCGCTTCGCGGCTTGTCTCGGCGCTGCTGGAATTGTGGAACGCCCATACCGGCCGGGACGATCGCTGCCTGGCGGACGCCGCCAGCGGCGCAATCGACGCGCCGGAGCAGCTACGGCGGATCGTGGCCGGGAATCCGCATCCGACGTTTGACGCCGCCGCCCTTCTGCGTCGCTTCGAGCAGTTTCTAGGCGAGAGCGAGCGGATAATCCCGGCGGCGTGCGCGGCGTTGGCCCGGGGCGATATCGACAGCTTCGGCCGCCTGGCCGACCAGTCGCAGAACATGGCTGAAGAACTCTTGCGGAACCAGGCTCCGCAGACAGTCCACCTGGCCCGCGCGGCCCGGCAATGCGGGGCGGCGGCGGCCTCGGCCTTCGGCGCCGGCTTTGGCGGGAGCGTCTGGGCCATGGTGAAGGCGGATCATGCCGACGCGTTTGTCTCGGCTTGGGCCGATGACTATCGACGCGAATATCCCGCCCAGGCCCGGCGAGGCTGCTTCTTCGTAAGCGGCGCCGGAACCGGCCTCATCGAGCTTGGGCCTGATGAGCTTGTGGATTGAACTCTTGAAATACGGGGACGGAAATACGGGGACAAGAAATACGGGAAATACGTGAAATACGGGGACAGATACCAATGGCCCGTAGATAAGGTTTTGAGTTCCGGCCCCAAGAGCCCAAGGGGCTCACACAGCCCAGCCCAGGGCAGAGCGAAGCGCCGCCCTGGGTGGCTGATGTTCTTGTAATGAGCCCTGAAAGGGCGGCACAAGTTCTTGCCGCAATGAGTGTTGCGCCCTTTCAGGGCTTGGGTTATAATATGGTTCTGTTACCCAGGGCGGCGCTTGGCTCTGCCCTGGGCTAGGCTGTTAAAGCCCTTCGGGCTTAGATCAAAGGCTTATCTTCGGGCCATTGGTGACTGTCCCGTATTTCCCCGTATTTCCCGTCCCGTATTTCCCGAAGTCTTATCTTCGGGCCATTGGTGACTGTCCCGTATTTGCGCCGGTCTGCGGGGGCGATAGGCTCTATAAGCCCTATGAGACCTACAAGACACATGCATGACTTGCGGGTTGGCCATTGAGTCTGCGGGGATCGGAAATTCCCGTGTCGAACTGACTTTGCGGGAACCATCGGGCCGGCGCGTGCGTCAAAAGGGCCGGCGGGCTGGCGCGGCCTGTGGTGGTCTTGGCGCCGAGCGCGGCGGCCCAAGGCAGGTAAACGGAAAAAGCTTGGGCGCAAGGCGTAAGGTGAAGTATAATCCGGGTCGCCGCGGCCTTTGCGGGCGAAAGAAGGTAAGTTGGCTCTCCGCGAATGCATCAGGCCGGCACACAAGGGGCTGGCGGGAACGTTGAACATGCGCGACACCAGACGCTTACGACGCACGCGGCATCCGGCCCCGCGGCCTGTGCGCGCCTGGGTTGTGGCGGCTGTGGCGCTGGCCGCGGCGGCGGCCGTAACCGCGTGGGCGGCTGAGAACGCCAATAATGTCCTCGCGGCCAACGTGGTTGTCCTCCAGGGCCAGGTCATTCTGAATCCGCCCGTGCCCAACCGAACCGGCCCGGCCTCGCCGTTGTCCGGCCCGCCGCCGCTCATGCACGTCGACGATGAGATGGCAGGCTATTTCCGCACGGCGGGCGAGGAGATCAAGGCCGGCAAGTACGACCAGGCCATCCAGATTCTCCAGGCCCTGATCCAGCGCCCCGAGAGCGGCTTCTACGCCGAGGGGTCCAACCGCTTCGTCTCGATGCGGATCAAGGCCAACGAGATGGTCGGGGCGATGGGCGACAAGGGGCTTAATCTCTACCGTGCGCTCTACGACCCGCAAGCCAAACGGCTCTACGACGAGGCGATGGCCTCGGACTGCCCGGAACTGAACCTCCGGCGCCTGGGCGAGCGATACCTGCACACCACCTGGGGTCCCAAGGCCCTGGAGACGCTGGCGGAGGTATACTTCGACCGCGCCCGCTTCGCGCAGGCTGCGGGCTGCTGGCGGCAACTGCTTTCCGGCACGGCCCCCGGGCCCAGGCGCGGGGCGATACTGGCCAAGATCGCCGCCGCGCTTAGCCTGGCCGGGCAGGCCGAGGAGGCCCGGCTGGTCGCCGAGCAGGTCCGCAAGGACTACTCCAATGTTGCGGTCGAGCTGGGCGGGGCAAGCGAGAGCCTCGGCGCGTTCATCGACCGGGTGGCAAAGCTCGGCCCGCCGGCCTCGGACGATAATTCCGGCGGCCCGTCCGGGTGGCCCGGGCTAGGCGGCCTGGCTGACGGGCTTGGGCGGATGAGCGAGTGCGACGTAGTGCTGGCCCCGCAGGTGCAGTGGCCCAGCCAAAAGCCGGAGGACCTTGCCGGCGACGACCTGAGGAGCAAGCTCCAGGCGGGTGGGGCGATGTACCTGTCGAGCCTGGGAATGATCGACCAGAGCGGCCGGCTCGGCCGGAGCTTGATTCGCCTCCGCGACGGGCATCTGCAAATGCGGACCGCGGTCAACAACGGCAGCTCAAACAGCAGGTCCACCGCCGCCGGATCGGAGACTGTCCTGCCGCCGATGCTCCATCCCGTCGTGGCGGATGGGCGGGTGTTCATCCGCGCCGAGGAGCGGGTTATGTCGCTGGACATGCTGACGCTGGGCGACCCCTGGGAGTCGGTGTCGCTGCCGATGGTCCGCAAGTTCAACAGGTTGCCGAACATGAACATCTATTTCGGCGGCGGCTCCCAGTACATCGGCGACAACGGGCGATACGCCATGACCATCGGCGGCGGCAAGGTGTTCACCGTCTACGACTTCCTGCCAAACGGCAATAATCTTCGATACAACCGCCAGCAGGCTGGGGCAGTTGCGGACCTCGACGAAGGCTCGCGCATGGCGGCCCTGAACATCAAGGGACAGTGTACGGTGCTCTGGAGCATCGGACGCGGCAGCGGCGACAACGAGGTATTGCGCGGCGGCATGTTCCTCACGGCCCCCACGTACAGTGCGGGCCGGCTGTACGCGGTAGCGCATTACCTGGAGTCCTACGTGCTGGTTTGCCTGGACGCCGAGACGGGCAAGCTGATCTGGCGTTGCTCGATAGCCCAGGCGCCGGCCATGGGGGCCGCAATGTCTTACCATCTCGGCGCCGAGGCCCGGTTGGCGATCGGCAGCCCCCCGGCCGTGGCAGATGGCAGGGTGTACGTGACGACTAATGCCGGCGCCTTGGCCGCGATGGACGCCGAGACCGGCGAGCCGATCTGGGGCTACCAGTACGACAGCAGGATCAACGTTTCATCCGGAAGTTCCATGCAGGGGTTCTATTCGGGGCGTATGGCGGTGTGGATGCCGGGCAACCCGCTGATAGTCTCTCGCGGGCTGGTGGTCTGCCTGCCGGCCGACAGCGACTCGGTCCTGGCCCTGGACGCCGAGACGGGCCAGCCCAAGTGGTCCATGAGCCGGCGAAGCCAGTTCGACCTGACGGCCATCGACGCTGACAGAATCCTGCTCAGCGGCCAGGGGCTGCTGGTGTATCGCATCTCCGACGGGTTCCAGTTGAACGCTGCCGACGGCAAGGACCTGGGCGACATGGACATCTTCGGCCGGCCCGCCGTGTCTAAGCGGCGGGTGCTGGCAAGCTCGCTGGGCAAGATCTATTCGATGGACCTCAAGACGTACGCGATCAGCACCATGGAGCTTGCCAAGGCCAGCGGCATGTTGGGCAACCTCATCAGCGTCGATGGCAAGCTGATGGCCAGTTCGATGCTGGGCGTATGCACGTACTTCAGCCACGACCTGGCCCATGTCGAGTTGACCCGGCGGATCGAGCAGAGCACTCCCGAGCTGCGTTTGCCGCTTCTGCTCCAGCGAGCCCAGTTGGCCTTCGACGCAAAGCGACTCAGCCAGGCCCTGGAGGGCCTGCTGGCCTGCCGGAAGCTCGCCGACGACCTGCATGACGACCGGACCGCCTCGCAGTTGCCGCACCTCTTCTACCGGACCTACGTCGCCCTTGGCAACCACGCCGCCAATGACGATGAGATGAAGAGAATGTTTGAAATGGCCGACGCCATCGCCTCCACCGTCCAGGAAAAGGCCCACATGAAGCTGCGCATGGCCAAGTACTTCGAGCGATCCGGGCAGTATGGCCAGTCGGCCGCGATTGCGCAGGAAATCGCCGAGACGTACGGCGACGAGGAACTGGTTGACGTGGACATCGGCCCGAATGCGGATGATTCCGTCCGATTCAGCCAGGGCCAGATGACCCAGCCGGGCAAGAAGATAGCCGGCGACTACATCCACAAGCTCATCGAGGTGTACGGGCGCGGCTGCTACGAGAAATTCGACGCCCAGGCCAAGGCTGAGCTTGACGCGGCCCGCGCCGAGGGCAGTCCCGATCGCATCCTGGCCGTCGAGAAGCGCTGGCCCGGAAGCCTCTGGGCGGATGACTCGCTGTTTTACTGCGCCGAGGCCTGGTACCTCAAGGCCGGGAAGGACCCCAACGCCGGCGAGGTCGATCTGGCCGACGCCTGCCGGCAGCTCGACCGCGTATTTCGCTCGGCCGACAGCCCGCTTCGCGTCTCGGCCGGGGCCGCGCTGGCGTTCATATACACGCGAGGCCAGTGGCGCACGAGCGCCCGCAACGTGATCGCGGACCTGCAAAAATGCGACGGCGAGACGATTGTGTCGTTCGCCGACATCCAGGGCAAGCTCGGCGACGTGCTGAGGCAGATCGAGTCCGGCCAGGGCGAGCTGTCGGATCGGCCCTTGGCAGACGTGAGCATAATCCACCCGCCGCTGGTCGAGAAGTTCGCCCTGAAGGGCGAGGCCACCCACATCCTGTTCGACCAGGACTACCGGCCTCTTCGCGTGGATGACCGCCTCGCGATGATCTCCGAGGGCGACGCGATCATGCTCAACGTCGCCGGCGACCGCGGCGAGGCCCAGTGGAAGACCCCCGCCGGGATCGACCGCACCGGCGCCGACCGCTACGCTTTTTTCCCGCCGGGCATGAGGCTCATGGGCGCGCTTAGCCGCGACAGGCGGATACTTGTCGTCGCCGACCGAAAAAGCGCCCGCGGCATCGACGTCAACGACGGCAATATCCGCTGGAATGCCGAGTACAGCGGCGGCGAGGTCGGCCTCGGCTCGTTCTACTGCATGGGCGCCGGCCAGGGCGTGCTGGTGCTGGCCGACTACGCCGGAAAGGTCATCTGCCTGGACATCGCCAACGGCAAGAAGCTGTGGCAGAACGCCCTCACCGGCGGGCGAAGCCGCCTGCCTCTTGGCCCGCCACGCATCGGCGGCGGGCTGGTCCTGTTCCGCACCGACGCGGGCAGGACCGTTACGGCCATGAGCCTCTCGCGCCAGGGCCGGGTCGTCGGAAGCTGGACCGGCAAGCAGTCCTCCGACGTCGCCATGACGGAGGATGGGATCGTCCTGATGATGATCGACGGCGAGTTGACGGCCCGCGAGGCTGAAAGCCTCGACAAGCCGATCTGGAAGGTCAGTTACGACGCCAACAAGAATCCCGGCATCATCGGCGCCACCGGCGACATGCTGGCCGTGGCGAGAGACGCCTCCGGCGGGGCCGTCGACGTGCTGAGCATACCTGGCGGCGGGCGCAAGCTGGCGTCGCTGGAAATGGGGCCGATCGAAGGCTCGCCGGGCATCGCCATAGAGGCGGCCTTCGATCGCGGGCAGCTCTTCATGTTTTGCGCGGCCGGGCTGACCATGCCGCGACGCAGCCAGTACGGGCAGATAACCAATGCCCGCGGGCTTAGCCTCCAGAAGTTCAACCTTGCCGACGGCAAGCGGCTCTGGAGCAGGGACATCGAGAACACGGCGATGTACTACCCCAACGTGCTGCCAATGGTGGTGGGGCGAAACCACGTGGCCGTCTCGGCCAGGCACAGCCAGTCCGGCCAGAACTGCTACGTGCATGTCATCGAGTCGCAGACCGGGCAGGACGTCCAGAAGATCGACCTGGGCATCGCCGCGGCCGGCATCAACGGGCAGCGCCGGCGCCAGGCTATGGGCCCGCCGGTAATGACCAACGGCCGGCTTGTAGTCGAGACGGCCGAAGGAGTGAGCGTTAATGGAGAGAAATAGCCGCGGTGCGGGCCTTGCCCGCGAATGTCGCGCGGGCCTTGCCCGCGAATGTCCAAATGCTCAATGCTCAATGCTCAATGTGGGCGCAGCGGCACGGCGCGTGCGTTGGCGCGCGGCGGCGGCGGCTTTCTCGGCCGCGGTGCTGTGCCTTGCGAGCACACCCGCCGCCAGGGCCGAGCCTCCGGGGCCGGTGCTGCCGGAGATGATGGACGCCAAGACCGTCCGGTGCATCGACAATGGGCTTAACTACCTCGTCAAGACGCAGCGAGCCGATGGGAGTTGGCTCAACAGCGGGGGCTACGGAACCTATCCGGCGGCGATGACCGCCCTGGCGGGCCTGTCGCTGATGGCCGGCGGCTCGACGGCCGAGACCGGGCCCTACAGCCGCAACGTCACCAGGGCCATGAACTACCTCATCCGCGCCGCCAAGAGCCAGAATGACGGGCTGATCCCCGGCCCGGGCGGCGAGAACCGGAGCATGCACGGCCACGGTTTCGCGATGCTTTTCCTGGCCCAGTGCTACGGCACGGAGCTTGACCGCGAAACAGGCAAGGACCTCCGCGAGGTGCTTGACAAGGCCGTGGCGGTCACCGTCGCCTCGCAGTCGGACCTTGGCAAGGAGACCAACAACGCGGGCGGGTGGATTTACACGCCGACGACCAAGGGCGACGAGGGCTCGGTGACCGTCACGCAGCTCCAGGCGCTGCGGGCGTGCCGCAACGCGGGGATAAAGGTGCCCAAGTCCACCATAGACCGGGCCGTGGCGTACCTCAAGTTCTGCCAGATGCCCGACGGCGGGATATGCTATTCCGCCCAGAACCGGGGCCAGTCGTGCCCGGCGATTTCCGCGGCCGCAATCTCGTGCTTCTACGCCGCGGGCGTCTACGACCGCCAGTCAGGCGGCACCGGCGCCGAAGCGGAGATGGTCGAGAAGCTCGTCAACTACGTCCGCGGGCAGGTCAGCATGGAATCATCGGCCTGGCGCGGGCACTGGTTCTACGGCCAGTTTTATGTCGCCCAGGCGTGGTATCAGCGTGGAGGCAAGGACTGGACGGAACACTACCCGCGCATTCGCGAGCGGCTCATGAAGATGCAAAGCCCCGATGGAAGCTGGAACGGAGACAACGTCGGCACTACGTACGGAACGGCAATTGCGACGGTCATCCTCCAGTTGCCGTACAACTACCTGCCGATTTATCAGAAGTAATGGGGGAAATGTTCAATGTTCGAATGTTCAATGTTCAATGCCGGGAAACGTCACGATAACGCGAAGCCTTTGGAGTGAAGTGACAATCGCCACGAAAACGCGAAGCCTTTGGAGTGCGGTGGCAGAGTCCTGCGTAGCTTCAGCGAAGCAGGGACGGCGACACCGCTTTCGCTGGGACTGTGGCAAGATGTTGCGCACAGGCGCGATCGAAAGCGGCGTCGGCGTCCCGATGAATCGGGACTCTGCCGCCGCACTCCAAAGGGCAAGCCGCTTGCCGAGCTGAAGCCTGGAATCTGAAATCTGAAATCTGAAATCTGGAATCTGGAATCTGAAATCTGAAATCTGAGATCTGGAATCTGAGATCTGGAATCTGACGCCCTAAGCCTGAAGCCTTTTTGAATACTAGGAGAACGACGTGAGCGAGTTGAACGAATCGACCACCAGCGGACAGGACCTCACCGGCGAAGAAGTCCGTTCGGCCCAGCGGCTGACGGACGCCTACCAGGCGATCCGCAAGGAAATGGCCTGCGCCATCGTGGGCCAGGAGGCCGTGCTGGAAGAGCTGATGATGTGCATCTTCGCCCGCGGCCATGCCATACTCGAAGGCGTGCCGGGCCTGGCAAAGACGCTGATCGTCTCATCCCTGGCACAGTGCCTGGACCTGCACTTCGCGAGAATCCAGTTCACCCCGGACCTGATGCCGTCGGACATCACCGGCACCGAGGTCATTCAGGAAGACCGCGCCACCGGCACCCGCGGGTTCAAGTTCCTCCGCGGGCCGATCTTCGGCAACATCATCCTCGCCGATGAGATTAACCGCACGCCGCCCAAGACCCAGGCGGCCCTGCTGGAAGCCATGCAGGAGCGGCAGGTCTCCGTCGGCGGCAGGCAGATGCCCATGATGGACCCGTTCTTCGTGCTGGCCACGCAGAACCCCATCGAGCAGGAGGGCACCTACCCGCTGCCCGAGGCCCAGCAGGACCGGTTCATGTTCAAGATCTTCGTCAACTATCCCAGTTGGGACGAGGAGTTCGACATAGTCCGCCTGACCACGGCCGTCCAGCAGGTCCAGCTCCGCAAGGTGCTGACCGGCCAGGACATCATCGCCCTCCAGGAAGTCATCCGCCGCGTCCCTGCCGCCGACCACGTCATCCAGTACGCGATGCGGCTGGTGCGGGCGACGCGAGTCCACGAGGGCCAGGCCCCGGACATCATCCGCAACTACGTGAGCTGGGGCGCCGGGCCTCGTGCCTGCCAGTACCTCATCCTCGGCGGCAAGGTCCGCGCCGTGCTCAACGGGCGATATCACGTGTCCACGGATGACATCCAGGCCGTGGCCAAGCCCGTGCTGCGGCACCGGATCATCACCAACTTCAACGCCGACGCCGAAGGCTACACCGTGGACAAACTGGTCGATAAGCTGCTGGAGATCATCCCCGCCAAGACCAGCGCCATAGCCACCAATCCCGCCACGCGCGGGGCGGTGGCCAAGTAGGGCGGCGGTTGCGGGCTTCACCCGCGACTGATTGCGGATTGCGGATTGCGGATTGCGGATTGCGGATTGGATTGCGGATTGCGGATTGGATTGCGGATTGCGGATTGTGGATTGCGGATTGCGGATTGCGGATTGCGGATTGCGGATTGCGGATTGTCCCGGCGCGCCGGGACGGGTTGCGGAATGGGAAAGCGCCACGAAAACGCGGAGCCTTTGGAGTGCGGCGTCAGCCCCGAAGGGGCGCCGTCGCCGCTTTCGCTGGGACCGTGGCAAGATGCAACGCACAGGCGCGATCCAAAGCGGCGTCGGCGCCGCTTCGCGACTCTGCCGCCGCACTCCAAAGGCTCCGCATCTTCGGTAGTGCCCGGAATACACATGAATCGCGGGGCAAGCACTCCAAAGGGCAAGCCGCTGCGATGCTTTCCTTGTTTTCTGCCGGCCCTTGCGGGCCCGCGTAGTCGGACATAGAAGATGGCAAAGAGCACCGTTGAAGAGTTGAAGAAATACCTGGACCCGAAGGTCCTCTCGAAGATCACGCGCCTGGACCTCCAGGCCAGGCTGGTCGTCGAGGGGTTCATATCGGGCCTGCACCGCAGCCCGTTCCACGGGTTCTCCGTCGAGTTCGCCAGCCATCGCGAGTATTCGCCCGGCGACGACATCAAGCACATCGACTGGAAAGTCTTAGGCCGGACCGACCGCTACTACATCAAGCAGTACGAGGAGGAGACCAACCTCAAGGCCACGTTCCTGGTCGATGCCAGCGAGTCGATGCGGTACAAGGCCGACCGCCGCGACGCGATGACCAAGTACGAATACGCCGCGGCCGTCGCGGCCTCGCTGGCCTTCCTGCTGCTCCAGCAGCAGGACGCGATTGGCCTGGCCGTCTTCGACGAGGACATCCGCACGTACCTGCCGGCGTCGGCGAATCCCAACCAGATCAAGCCCTTCGTCCACGCCATGGACGCCAGCGAGCCCAAGGCCAAGACCTCGCTGGAGCACATCTGCCATTCGGTGGCCGAGAAGATCGCACGGCGCGGGCTGGTGTGCCTGGTCAGCGACCTTTTCGTGGACGTCGACGGCCTGCTCCGGGGCTTGCAGCACTTCCGCCACTACGACCACGAGGTGATCGTGCTTCACGTGATGGACCACGACGAACTGGAGTTCCCGTTCCAGGGCAACACGATGTTCCGCGGCCTGGAGGGCATGGGCAACGTGATGATCGAGCCGCGTGCCCTGCGGCAGGGGTATCTCCAAGCGGTGGAGCGGTTCTGCCGCGAGGTGAAGCGAAAGTGCGTTGCCGGCAGGATCGACTACAAGTTGATCTCGACGGCCGACCATCTGGACGCGGCGCTGCTGGCGTTTTTAGCGGCGCGAGCGGCTGCTAACCGCAAGGCCTCGGCGAAGAGATGAAATGCCATTCATAAATCCAATAGTGTTCTGGACGGGTCTGGCGGCGGTTGGGATTCCGATCGTCATCCACCTGCTCAATCGCAGGCGGTATCGCATGCTGGACTGGGCGGCGATGCAGTTTCTGCTTGAGAGCGTCAAGCGCAACCGCCGCCGGCTGAGGATTGAGGAACTTATCCTTCTGGCCCTGCGGTGCATGGTGCTTCTGGTGCTGGGCGCCGCGCTGGCCAGGCTGACGGGCTGCTCGGCCATGAACGTCCTTCCAGGCGGCGCCGAGAGCCAGACGGCCGTGTTCGTCATCGACGACAGCTACTCGATGGGCCAGCGGGTCGGCGGGGGAACGCTATTCTCGGCCGCGACGCACGACGTCGTCGAGCAGATTGCCAAGCTGACCGACACGGACAAGCTGGCGATCATCCTCACCGGCGCCGGGGCCGACGATGAGCCGTTCTTCAAGCCCACTTACGCGGCCAACGCCGAGCGCGATGTCCTGGGCAACCGCCTGGCCGGGCTGAAGCCCACCGACGGGCGTGCCCAACTCGAAAAGGCCCTGGCCTCGGCGGCGAAGGTCTTTGCCGACGACAAGTCCATCAACCGCAAGCTGTACCTCTACGGCGACTTCCGCCAGGTGGACCTCGTCAACCCTGCCGGCGGCGAGGCCATTCGCAAGGCCTGCGATGAGCTGCGGAAACTGAACGTGGACATCGTCGCCATGGACTTTGGCCGCAAGGCCGCCGGCAACCTGACCGTCGAGTCGCTGGAGTTGGCCGACAAGTTCACCGTCGTCGCCAAGGTGCCGATGCGGCTTCGGCTGGAGGTCCGCAACAACGGCGAGAACATGGTCCGCGACGTCGAGGTCAAGCTGGGCGCCAAGCTGACCACGCCGGATGGCCTGCGCGACGTCGAGCTGCCGCCGGTGGTGATCGATGCCATTGACCGCCGCACCGTCGCCATGGCGGAGTTCACTGTCATCGCACCCGTGGGCGGCCCGGCCGTCGTCTCGGCGACGCTGCCGCCGGATGAACTGGAGGCCGACAACAAGGCCTGCCTGGCGCTGAGCGTACGCCAGGCCGTCCGCGTGCTGGCCGTCGACGGCAGGCTGGACATGGCCGACCCGACCGCCAGCGAGTCGTTCTTCTTCGCTGTTGCCCTGGACCCGGACCGCAACGGCTCGGAAGGAACGAAGGTCGACGTCATCAGCCCGCCGGCCCTGGCCGACACGAACCTCGACGATTACGACCTTGTGGCCATGCTGAACGTCGGCGACCTGCCGGTGGCGATGGACGCCAACGCCCGCGCCGTCTGGCCGGCGGTCGCGGCCTGCGAGCAGTACGTCCGCGACGGCGGCGGACTGGTGATCTTCACCGGCGACCGCGTGAATCCGGCCTTCTACAACGGGCCGATGTTCGCCGAAGGTGCCGGCCTGAGCCCCCTGCGCATCGCGCAGCGGCGGGGCGACCCGGACCGCCGCAAGGAGTTCTTCCGCATCGACCCGCGGTCGATCGCCTCCGAGGGAGTCACCAAGGTCTTCCAGGACTTCCTTGCCGCCGGGCTGGACCCGACTCAGTTCATCCGGTTCTACGCGATGACCTCCGCCGGCGGCATTTCGCCGCCCCCTGCCAACGGGGACGTCAAGCCGCCGCGAATCCTGGCGAGGTTCACCGACCAGGACTCCTCGCCGGCCATCGTAGCTCGCCAGTTCGGGCAGGGAACCGTGCTGATGTTCTACACGACCGCGACCATCGCCTGGAACGACTGGCCCGCCGACGAGAACGGCACGTTCGTGGCATTGCTCAACGACGTGGTCCGCCACCTTGCCGGCTCGCGGCAGCGGAGCTTGTCGGCCAGGGTGGGCGAGCCGATCGTCTACGAGATTCCCCCGGCCCTTCGCGACGCGTCGGCTGTGCTCAAGACCCCACTTAGCCCCGCGCAGCCCGCGGTGGCCCTGACGGCGATGCCGGCCGGCCTGTCCAGTGGGGGCGCGGCCACCGCGCCCGCCGGCGCCGCCGCGCATGCCGCGGCCAGGCCGATGGAGCTTCGCTACGACCGCGCCGACAACGCCGGCACGTACACGCTCGAACTGGCCCTGCCGGACCAGACCGCCCGGCAGGTGCTCTTCGCCCGCCAGGTGGACCCCGCCGAGGGCGACCTCACACCCGGGCGCGAGCCGGCCATCGCCGCCGCGCTTGGCACGGAGAGGCTCACGTACATTGACAAGCAGGCCTCCGAGGCCGCACAGGTCGCCAAGGCCGACGCCCAGAAGGAATACTGGATGTGGGCGCTGGCGCTGCTGGCGGCGCTGCTGGCGATGGAAACCTATCTCGCCCAGCGCTTCGGCCACTGGCCCGGCGGTAAAAAAGAAAAAGAAGAAGATCTCGCGCAGAGAGCGCAGAGGGCGCAGAGGTGAGAGGAAGCAAAAGAAGAAGCTGATTACCGCAGAGGCACAGAGGAGAGACGGGAGTAGTAGATAGTAGATGTGGAGTGTGAAAAGGAAATCATGGTTAGTTGGGCCTGGCCAAGCAGTCTTTGAGGCCCGAATGGGCCGGTGGCGCATAGCCGGGGGTGACCGCAGGGAACCCCCGGTAATGTGTTGCCTACAAGATGAGCCCCGAAGGGGCGATGGCGAGATGACCGAGATGACGTGGAATTTCCCCGACCTCACCATCGCCCCTGACGGGGCTCCGGGTATTGGTGGAACGATTCCGGGGGTTCGCGAGTACGCTCACCCCCGGCTATGCGCCGCCGGCCCTTCGGGCCTCAAGAACCAGGCAGCGTTTTCATCGCGGCAGGCACACGGATGATCAAGCAAATAGTGACATGGCTGTTGGGCAGCGACCCGGCCGAGCTTGTCGGCGAGGGCAACTGGCGCTTCGGGTTCGTCGCCGGCTACGGGAATTACGTCAACCTCCTGTTGATCGTCCTGTTCCTGGCAATGATGTACCTCATCGTCCGCAGCTACCGGCGCGAGGGCGACAACCCGCCGGGCGTCAAGGCGTCGCTGGCGGCCATCCGCGTGCTGGTCTGCCTGCTGGTGCTCGGCGTGCTGTTCCGCCCGGCCATCGTGCTGAGGTTCACAAGGACGGTCTACTCAACCGTCGTGCTGCTGATAGACGACAGCCGCTCGATGTCCTTCACCGACCGCTACGGCGACGCCAACGAGCAGGCCTCGCTTTCGGCCATCATGGGCGCCGACAGGGCCGGCCTGGAAAACGTCTCGCGGACGGACATCGTCCGCCGCGTCCTGGGCCGCCAGGGCGGGCTGGTGGAAAAGCTCGCGGAGAACCACCCGCTGATTCTCATGCGGTTCTCGACCGATAAGCAGGGCCGGGAGTCGTATACGCGCCCGCTTGGCCGGCTCGCGGGCCCTGCGGGCATCGCGGAGGCACAGGGCCAGGCCGCCACGACCCAACCTGCAAGCGCCCCGTCCACGCCGCGCGAAATCCTCGCCCGCCTGACCAGCGCGGGCTTTGAGACGGACCTGCCGGCGGCCCTGCGCGACTCGATGGAAAGCGTGCTGGGCAGGCGGATCGCCGGCATCGTGATGGTCAGCGACGGGCAGATGACCACCCGAAGCGGCGAGGACCGCCTGGCCGACGCGATGGCCTACGCCAACCAGCGCGGGCTGCGAATCTACCCCATGCTCGTCGGCGACCCGACGCCGCCCAAGAACGTCTCCGTCACCGGCTTGCAGGCGCCCAGGGAGGTCAGGCGCGGCGCCCACACCGAGTTCTCGGTGGTGCTGGCGCATCGAAACCTCACCGGGCAGCAGGTGCGGGTCAAGCTGCTTCGAAAGCCGGCTGAGGCCCCCCAGGGGACCGCCGACAAGGACGACTGGACCGACACCGGCATCGCCAAGACAGTCCGGCTGGACGGCGAGGGCGCCGCAGGCTCATCCGCCGCGGCCGGCGTCAGTCACGGCGTACAGGCGGTGGCGCTGGAGGTCGAGCCGGAGACGATCGGCAAGTTCATCTACCGCGCCGTCGTCGAGCCGCACCCCGACGAGCGGAACGTCGAGGACAACCAGGCCGACGCGCCCGTGGACGTCTCCGACGAGAAAATCCGCGTCCTGATCGTCAGCGGAGACGCCGGCTGGGAGTTCCAGTACATCCGCAACTTCCTGCACCGCCAGCCGGATCTCTACCGCCTCAGCGTCTGGCAGCAGGACGCCGACAAGGAGGTCAACCAGCTCGCCTCGACGGGCATGAAGATCGACCACCTGCCGAGAGAGCTTGCCGAGCTGGCCGGCTCGCCGGGAGGCAAACCGTATCCAGGCTACGACGTCGTGATCCTCTGCGACCCCCAGCCGACGCTCGACGGCTTCGACGAGAACTTCATCAAGATTCTCCGCAAGTTCGTCGAGGTCCACGGCGGCGGGCTTTGCTACGTCGCCGGCGGGAAATACTCCGACCTTGTCCTGTCCGCCAGGGGCAGCTATGGGGACCTCTCGGACATGCTGCCGGTGGTCCCGGCCGCAAACACCGGCGACACGGTCGAGCGGATCCTTTACCGCCGCCCCCAGGCCTGGCCGGTGCGGCTTACGGACTACGGCCTGGACCATCCCATCACGCGCCTGGCCTCGACGGTGGCGGACTCATCAAAGATATGGCAGATCCTGCCGGGCATCTTCTGGTCGCACCCGGTGCTCAAGGCCAAGCCGCTTGCCCGCGTCCTGGCCGTCAGCTCCAACCCTGCCCGCCACACCGACCGCAACGAGCCCGAGCCCCTGCTGGCCACCCAGCCCTTCGGCGTCGGGCGGGCGCTGTACGTCGGCTTCGACGAGACCTGGCGGTGGCGGTACGCCTTGGAAGGCAGAATCCACCAGGCATTCTGGGACAACGTGGTTCGGTACCTGGCATCGCTGCGGACCAAGCAGGTCGTAATCACGGCCGGCGGGGACCAGTTCTCAGCCGGCGAGCGGATCACCATCGAGGTCGAGGCGTTCGATGAGAACTTCAATCCGCGGAAGGACGATTCGTTCGACGTCGAGATGGTCGACACGCGGACCGGCGCGAGCGAGACGATCATCTGCAAGAGCGTGCCGGACAAGCCGGGCCGCTACAAGGCCACGCTGCGGGCATCCAGGACGGGCGCGTTCAAGTTGACCGCGCTCAAGGGCGATCCCCTGGCCGGCGACAAGGTCCAGCCCAAGACCATTCGCATCGACCTGCCCAAGGCCGAGGCACTGCGGACCGAGGCCGACCGCGCCACCATGGAGAACCTCGCCACCCGGGCTGAGAACTTCAGGACGATCGACCGCGCCGACGATCTCGCCAGGCTTATACCCGACGACCGCAAGACCGCCGTCCGCGAGGTGCCCCGGGAACTGTGGAACTCAAACCTGATGCTGCTGATGATAGTATTGCTCCTGACGGCGGAGTGGATATTGCGAAAGAAATACAACATGGCTTAAGAAAGGTCATAGGTCTTAGGTCCTAGGTCATAGGGCGCCATGGCGGGTTGTCCAGACGGCGGCCGGCGAGCCTGCCCTCGGGGCCTGCAGAGGACGACATAATACGGGTTTTGCGCCCTAAGACCTAAGACCTAAGACCTAGGACCTAGGACCTAGGACCTAGGACCTAAGACCTAGGACCTAAGACCTCCTGCTCGGAAATAAGACAATGAGAGACGCTGGACAACCTGACCTTCTCCACCCGGACATTCGCGACAAGCTCGCCGGCCTCCGCCGAACCCTTACAGGCCGGCTTGCCGTAGAGGGCGCGGCCTGGACTCTCGTGTCGCTGGTGGCGCTGGTCTTCGGCACGTTGGCCTTCGACTACCTGCTGCGCCTGGAGCGCCCGCTGCGGGCGGCAATCATGGCCCTGGCGCTGGCGGGCGTGGCGTGGGTTCTCTGGCGGAACCTCCTGGCGCCGCTGCGGGTACACATGGGCATGGCGGACCTGGCGATGCTCGTCGAGAACCGCTTCGGCCAGCTCGGCGACCGCCTCATAAGCGCGGTGCTCTTTTCCGGGCGAGGCCGGGCCGAGACGCTCGGCGCAAGCCAGGCGATGATCGCGCACATGGCCGCCGAGGCCAACGCCATCGCCCGCCCGCTGCCGTTCAGGGAGGTCGTCGAGCGGCGCGGAATCTTCAGATCGTGGTCCGTCGCCTCTTGCGCGCTGGGGCTGCTGCTGGGGTTCGGTATCCTCCAGGGCGACCTGCTTAACCGCTGGTTCTGGCGAAATATCCTGCTGGCCGACGTGCCCTGGCCACAGGCGACGTACGTCCACGTCGAGGGCGAGGGCGACTTCGTAGTCATGCGAGGCGACGACCTCCGCGTCGTGGTCAACGTCGAGGACAGGAGCCTCGTCTACCCGCAGTACGTCGAGCTGCATGCGACCTATGCCGGAATCGGGCGGACCGAGGAACGTATCGAGCCGGAGGCTGACAACCCGAAACGGTTCGTCAAGACCTTCCCGGCCGTGCCGGAGGAATTCGAGTTCCACGTCGTCGCGGGCGACGACCGCCGCGACGCCCGCCGCCCGCACCGAGTGCTGCTGATCGACCCGCCGAGCTTCCGCCAGGTGCGCTTCACGGTGGTCAGGCCGAGCTACACCGCGATGCCCCAGCCGGAGTCTTACGACGGCTCGGCGGGCGTGCTGAGCCTGCCGGCCGGGTCGAGGGTTACGGTCGAGGCGCTGGCGAACAAGCCGCTTTCGTCGGCGTCGATCGAGCTTGACGGCCAGGGGGCGGGGCAGCTAAAGGCCCGTGCCGTCGCGGGGGCCGTCGCGGGCGGCGAGACGTGGTTCGTCGGCGCATTCGAGTTGCCGCCCGTCAACAAGTCCGAGGCCCGCGTGCTGCGATTCGCCCTTGCCGACACGGTCGGGCACGTCAATCGCGGCGGCGCCAAGTACCTCCTTCAGGTTCAGCCGGACCACGCGCCGACGGTGGAGATGAAGAAGTCCGGCGTCGGCGCGAGGATTACGCCCCAGGCGATCATCCCGCTGCGGCTTATCGTGCGGGACGAGTACGGCATCGCGGCCGTGGGCATCCGCGCGGCGCGAAGCGAAAAGGCCGACGACGCCAACATGGCCGCCGCTGCCGTCGCCCTGCCGCCGGATGTCAGGCGCGAGGTGGACCTGCCGCACGAGTTGAACATCGAGCCGATGAAGTTCCAGCCCAGCCAGACGCTCTACGTCTGGGCCTACGGCGACGACACGCTGCCTGCGTCGTTCGGCGGCCCGAATCGCGGCCTGAGCGGCGCGATGAGCTTCACCGTCGTCAAGCCCGAGGACCTCATGGAGGACCTCATCCGCCGGCAGAAGGAGCTTCGGCTGGAGTTCATCCAGGCGATGGCGCTTCAGGAATCCGCCCGCGCCCGGACGTCCGTCGCGGCGATGATCTTCGCTTCCGGCAAGGTCGACGCCGAGTCGCGGCGCGAGCTTGCCAGTTCGGCCTCGGCCCAGGCGAGCGTCGGCGCGGAGATCGCCAAGGCGGCCGACACGCTGGCGGCAATCATCGAGGAGATGAAATATAACCGCATCGGAACCGATACCGAGCGGGAACAGATTCGCTCCGGAGTCGTCCAACCACTCAGGGACTCCCAGGAGTCCGTGCGGCGAATCCGCGCCGCTCTGGGCGCCACCCAAGCCGTCGAGGCCGTCGCCGAACTCAAGCGGCAGGCGCAGGCCGTCGAAGGGCTTCAGAAGGACCTGCTGGCGCGAATGGATGAGATACTCCAGCGGATGACCAAGCTGGAGAGCAAGCAGGAGATGGCCAACAAGCTCCAGCTCATCATCCAGTGGTCGCAGGAATTGCTTGATATTATGAAGAAAAAGCAGGACACCGAGACGCGCACCGTCTTCGAGCCCGCCACCAAACCCGCACCGGGAGGGACGGGTGATAGAAGGTGAGTGGTAGGGTCGCGTAAGCACAACGGCTTTTCGAAGATCCAGGAATCCGAATCTCGAATCTCGAAATCCGAAACAAATTCGAATCACGAAATACAAATGTCCAAAACGCCGTGGGCCGGCAGACCAAAGCAAGCTCCAAATCGCAAGCACCAAAAGACAAACAACAAAACTCAAACAACCCGCAAATGACAGACTTCAATAGGACAAAGCGACTGCCGAAGTCATTATCCGCCGAAGGGTTCTTGTTTGGTCCTTGGCGCCTTGGGGCATTGGCTCTTGTTTGGGATTTGTTGCTTGTTGTTTGGTGCTTTTGGATTTCGTGCTTTGAATTTGTTTCGGATTTCGTGCTTCGAATTTCGAATTTCTTGAGCGGCGGAATGTTCATCAATTCCGAGCCGCTGCACTAGCAGCAGGAGACTGCCATGATAGCAGGAAAATCATCGGCCATTGCGATGCTGGCCTTTCTTGCGGCGCCGTCGGCGGCTTTGGCCCAGGCAGCGTCCGAGCCTGCCACCAGGCCGGGAATCACCAATGTCGAGGAGGCCGCCAGGCAACGCTTCACGAAGCGCCAGTTCGAGCAGCTCACCGCAAAGATGATCGAGTTGGCCGAACTGCTGGACAAGGCCGAGCCCCAAACCGCCAAGGTCCTGCGCGAGGCCGTCGCCCAGGCGCAGCGGGCGTTCATCGCCGAGGACATGGAAAAGGTCGCACAGCTCCTGGGCAACGGCCTGGCCGCCGCGGCCGCCAACACGCAGACGGAGGTCATTGGCGAGCTACGGAAGGTGCTCCAGACGCTCAGGCTGGGAATCCTCGATCTCGACGAGCGGCTCGAACGCATCAGGCAGATGAAGGAATTCCGCGACACCATCGGCAAGATGCGGGAAAAGCAGAAGCCGCTCGAGCGGGAGTCGAACCTGACTGACAAGGCCGGCGAGTTCGGCAAGCAGGCTGACGACCTTGCCCGGCAACTCGGCGACATAGTCGCCGAGCAGAAGGAGCTCAAGGACAAGACCTCCAAGCTGCCGCCGCCTGATGAGTCCATCCGCAAGCTCATGGAAATCAGCGAGCAGATCAAGGACGCCATCGCCAGGCAGACCAGGCTGCGAAGCGCCTCGGCCAGCACGCCCATCGACAAGCTGCCCATCACCGGCCAGTTGCAGAAGATACTGGGGGACAAGACCGCCAGGCTGGCAAAGGCGATTTCCGCGGCGGCCGCCGACCCGAACATGACGGGCAAGCTCGGCGTCAAGGACGGCCACGAAGCCAACCCGCTGAGTTCGGCCGCCGAGAGCGCCGGCAAGGCCGTCGACGCGATGAAAGAGGCAGCCGACGCGCTGGGCAAGTCCGACGCGTCCAAGGCAACCGATCCGCAGGACCAGGCCCTGCACGACCTCAAGGAGGCCGAAAAGGCCGTCGAGGACGCCTTGGCCAGGCTCGCCGGCAAGGGCGACGCCGGCGGCGAACTGGCCGAAAAACAGAGCGGCTTGGCGGACAAGACGGGCAAGCTCGCCGATGCGGCCGACAAGCTCGCCAAGGAGGCCGGCGCGGACCCCAATAGCCCCGGCCAATCCGGCGGCAAGCCCGGCGAGACCGGGCAGTCCGGCAACCTCGACAGGGCCAAGGAGCACATGAAGGGCGCGGCCGACAAGCTCGGCCAGAAGGACCGCGACAAGGCGCTGGGCGAGCAGGCCAAGGCCCTGGACGAACTTGAGGCCAAGAAGCTCAAGGTCGCCGATCTCAAGCGGCTGATCGAGGAAAAGGCCAAGCAGCCGCCGGCGGCGCAGGCCGCCAAGCAGTCCGAGCTTGCCGAGCAGGCGGACAAGACCGACAAGCAGATGTCCGCCAAGGCCGACATGCCCGGCAGCAAGCCTATGGGCGAGGCCTCGAAGTCGATGAGCCAGGCGGCCGGCAAGCTCAGCAAGGGTCAGTCCGGCCAGGCCAACGAGGACCAGAAGAAGGCCCTCGACGAGATGAAGAAAGCCAGTGACGAACTCAACGATGCCATCGAGCAGGAAGAGCAGCTTGCCCAGGCCGAGCAACTGGAGAAGATCGACCAGATGCTTCAGAAGGTGCTGGAGCGCCAGCAGGCGGTATCGGCCTCGACCAGCGAGACCAACGAAAAGCGCGCCGCGGATTCGACGTTTGCCCGCGGCGAGCAGATCAAGCTCTCCGAGCTCAGCCGCTCCGAGGGCAAGCTTGCCGAGGACGTCGAGACCGTCCGCGCGATCCTGACCGAGGAGGGCAAGAGCGTGGTCTTCACGGAGGTGCTCGGCGACGTTCGCGGGGACATGCAGGACGTGCAGAAGCTGCTGGATGCCCAGGACCCCGGTGCGATGGCCCAGGCCGTGCAGAAGGAAATCGAGCGCACCCTCCAGGACATGATCGACGCCGTACGCAAGGAGTTGGCCGAGCGGCGCAAGAAAGCCGGCGGCGGGGGCGGCGGCGGCGGCGGCGGCGGCGGCAAGCAGCCGCTGGTGCCGGCGATCGCCGAACTGAAGATGATCCGCACAATGGAAATGGCCATCAATCGCCGCACGACTGAGTTGAACAAGCAGGTTGTCGACAATAAGCTCCCTGCCGACCAGGCCAAGGCCGAGCACGGCAAACTGAGCCGGCGGCAGGAGAACGTCCGCAAGATGGCGGAGCAACTAGGCGACAAGATCAAGTCAGGCCCCGGCCCCGGCCAGGGCCAGGGCGATGCCGGCGGATTCTGACGGAAAAGGAGATGCGCGATGACTCGTGAAATGCAATCTCGCGACAAGACCGCCGCGTGCGGCGTGGCCCTTGCGCTTTTGGCGGGTGTGATCCTGGCGGCGTCGCTGCCGGCATGGGCTGCCGATGAGGCCGCCACCGGCGGCGCCCCGGCGGCCACGGCCCCTGCCCGCGCCGACGCCAACGGCGCCGCGCCGGGCGCCGGGGCCTTGGACAGCGGCTCCGGCGACGACCTCGAAAAGCTCCTGAAGGACCTGAGCCCCAGCGAGGTGCAGGATCTCATCAAGACCGCCGTGAAGAGCCGCCTGGAAGTGGAACGCAAGCAGGTCGTCGAGGAGATCAAGGAGGACCTTCTTCTCGACCCGGCCGACATCGCCAAGGCCGCCACGATCCTCACCAGCGGTCCGAAGAACACGCAGAAGGACAACATCGACCGCATGATCAAGGCCCTTGCCGTGGCGGACTACCGGTTCGGCAAGGCCGTCAAGCTGCTTGCCGAGGGCAAGGCCGAGGATGCGGGCAAGGCCATCGAGAAGGACCTCAACGTGCAGGAGGCCACGTACCGCAACGCGGCCCGCTACACGCTTTACGCCCGCACCCTGGCCGCGCAGGGCAAGCTTACCGACGCGGTGGACGCCTACCAGAAGGTAATGGTGGTGATGGGCGACCGCATCAGTTTTGCCGCGGCCGCCGCCATCGAGTCCGCCGCGCTGTACGAGAAGATGCAGCGATTCAGCTACGCGGCGCAGATGTACGCCTACGCGGTGGACAACTACGGGCTGACCCTGGACGAGGAAGTCCTGAAGATGATCAGCGGCAAGACCGCCGATTACGCCAAGTTCTCGACCGACCCGCTGGGCTGGGCCCAGACGGAGATGGCCGTGGTCCGCGGCAGCCTGGACAAGGGCGACAGCGGCAAGGGCACGCGGGACAAGCAGGAGAAGATCATCGCGGTCATCACGGACATGATAAAGACGGCCGAGGAGCAGCAGCAAAGCAGCGAGAGCCAGGGCCAGCAACGGCAGCGGCAGCAGCAGCCCGGCCAGGGCCAGGGCCAGGGCCAAGGCCAAGGTCAGGGCCAACAGCCCCAGGGCACGCAGCAGCCCAGCAATCCCGCCCAGGTAAGCGCGCTGGTTCCAGGCCCCGTGGCCAGGCCGACCATGCAAAGCCAGACCCACAACACAAATGAGACCGGCGACTGGGCCACCTTGCCGCCCCGTGAGCGCCAGAAGATCGAGCAGCTCCGCACAAAGGTGATGAGCGAGCGATACCGCGACCTCATCAGCAAGTATCGCACCAAGGTCGCCGAGCAGAAGAGCGAGTGAACATCAACATTACAGGCAGGCCGGATCGAAGCAGAGCCTTTTGTGCCCGATCCTTTTTTCTTCTCAGCGTTCTCTGCGCCCTCTGCGCGAGTTCTTTTTTGGATGCACCCGTCGGTGCCGCCGCAACGGCGCCGGCGCCGAAGTGGCGGGTCGAGACGGCCGACGCACGCGTCGTGGTGGGGCAGTTGGAGTCCATATCGGCCGAGAAAATCGTCGTGCGGACCCAAAATGGCCCGCGGGAGTTGGCCATTGCCGACGTGGTGGAGTTTTCCGCCGGCGACCAGCCGGACGACATAATGGACATCCCCGGCCAGGCCGTCCTTCAGACGGTGCAGGGCGACGCGCTGGCTGTCAGGGAAGTTTCCTACGACGGCAAAAAGCTTCTTGCCGCCGGCGGCGTTGTCGGCCGGATCGAAATCCCCGCCAACGCCGCTCGCGCGATTCTGCTGCCCGCCGCCAGCCGGACCGCCGCCGAAATATTCAAGGCTTATGAAAAGATGCAGCTCGCCCCCGCGGCCGGCGACCGCCTGATCGTCACCCGCTTCGGGACGCCGGACCTGGCCATCGACGGCGTGCTCGAGGGCATCGACGCCGGCAAGGTCACCTTCCGCTGGAAGGATGAGTTCCGCACAATCGCACGCGGCAGCGTGCCGATTATCATGCTGGCCGCCGTGGCCTCGAAGCCCGACGCCGCCGTTGGAACACTCATCGCACGCGACTCCAGCCGGATACGATTCCGCTCGCTGACGCTCCAGGCCGGCAAGCTCGTGATCGACACCCCCGCCATGGGCAAGATCACGCTGGCTTTAGCCGACGCGGTCATAGTTCGGCTGAGCAGCTCGCGGGTGGTCCACCTCTCGTTCCTGAAGCCCTCGGCCGAGAAGGAGTACGGCTTCTTCGGGACCACCTTCCGCCATCGTTTCGACAAGTCCGTCGGCGGCAAGCCGCTGCGGCTGGGCGGGCGGCAGTACGCCACGGGCCTGGGGCTGCACAGCTTCTGCGAGCTTACCTACAACCTCGACGCGGGCTTTACCACCTTCGTCGCCGTGGTGGGCATCGACGACGAGGCCCGGCCGCAAGGAGACGCCGCGGTCACGTTCCTGGCCGACGGCAAACCGCTGGGCGAAAGCCTCCACGTCACCGGCCAGACCGAGCCGCAGCCGATCCACATGGACGTCCGCGGCGTCAAGCAACTGCTGATCCGCGTTGACTTCGGACCCGACGGCCTGGGCGTCGGCGACCACGTCGACCTCGCCGGGGCCAGGCTGATCAAGTGAATGGCGGGGCGGCCCCGAATGGGGAGGAACACAAGAAACAGTATGGTGTCCACAGATCCCCACGGTCAGAAACCAAACTCAGAGGCGATGGGATGGGTTAGGGCTGCAAACGCTATAGTTTCTGTTCCCGCATCTGAGCCAGCCGGATATACGATTCAGGCTGCGGTTTCGTCCTCGCGTTTACCAGACCCCTCGCAAAATCCTTCGGGCGCGCCGCACACCGGGACTCGTACTCCGTACCCTTGGCCGCGGCGGCCGCTTCCTCAAGCAATTTGCCTGCCTGCTCGACAAGTTCAGGGGTCCAAGGGTCAGGAGAATCCTTGGCCCAGTCAGCGCTATTCGTGAGATCCTCAGAAAGCTCACACACGCGCTTTGGGCATTCGCACGCATGGACAATAGCGTTCTGGAGATCACGCATCACCTTCGCCAGGCGCTCTCTCGGCTCGCTCGACATTTGGCCTCCTCCGCTGCTACCAGCCATGCTGTCTCCCGCTCTCGTCAATTGGGTCATGTTCACTGTCCTTCTCCATCGTCCCATTTCAAGGACCACTTCAACAAGCCTTTTAACCAATTCTAGGCTAGCCACAAAGGCCGCTATCGCGTTACGCGTTGCCAGGTTTGTCTAATCCCAGCCCTGCAAGTCGCCAGCTTTGCCGCCGAGTCGCAGGTAAAGTTCCGAAGCTATGACCGCCAGTCTATAAATCCGTCCGGTCGACGCATACAATACAATATTGGGAGTTAGGCATCGCCTGCCCATTACAGCGTTGATACGATCAAACTCGTCGGCAAGTTCCTTGTAGGCAATGGCGTACTTGCTCCACCACTTGTCATCCGAAGCCCTCATCCAACCCATTTCCTTCAACGACGCATGCGTCCCTCTGACCGTGTCGTCTAGGTACTGATCGCGGATGTACCTGACCCTGGAAGCAGATCGGTCGCTCTCCTGTCCCACTTGCTTCACATGCAGGCGCAAGCGGCCAGCCAAGTAACGATAGTCCCGACGCATGGTGTCACATGCTTCCACTTCATATTGCGACAACAGCACCGGGTTGAGCAATGGATCGATCTCGGTACTACGCTGTGGCCCCGTGCGAAGGGTCTCCTTGCATTGGTAGAACGGATCAAGCCGTTTCCGAAGACACAGGGGCACCACCGGAAGCAGTACCACGGTCAGCAAGATGATGCTGCCCATGACAATCCATCGTGCTGCCGTCAGTGACATTTTCCAACCATCGGCAGTCGACTGGTTGGGCCAACAAAAGTAGGAGCACACACTGGCTGCCCCGCCCAGAATGCCAATCGCGAATCCAGCTTTCACAGAAGTGCCGATCGCAAAACTCCCAATCCAAGATCAGGGCTCCCTCGCCCCAGTCGTCACGCCAGCGACCGGAGTTTAAGCGAGCCCGCTGGATAGGTCAAACCATTTATGATCTTTTTTTCGCTGCCAGTTCAACCGGGCTAAATCTGGGGATTCTGGGGACAGATACCATCGGGCGCAGGTCATCCGCTTGCGAAGGCCGCCTTCTTTCAGGAAATCCTGCTCCAGCCGGCGGATCTGCCGGTCCAGCAGGTAATTGGCCTGATGAATCAGGCAGATGGCGATGTTGGCTACCACCTCGGCAGGGCGGGTTTCGCAGAACTCCCGGTAGGTCTCATAGATCCCATAGATCCTATAGTCTTATCCGAAGAGCCTCGTGCATTCAAGGCAAAAGGCCCAGCGTGCTTCCATGTCTCGGCGCCGGCCGGTAGAATGCTCCGCAATGGCCGCCAAACGCGACAAGCTGTATGACTTCTTCGATCCGTCCAGGGCCAAGGGTCCGCGCAGCGGGCCTGACATTGGTAAAGAGGTTGTTCCCCAACCGATGAGCGTCTCGCTGCTGGTTGCCCGCGTCAAGCAGGCGCTCGCCGACGCCATGCCGGGCACCGTGACCGTCGTCGGCGAGCTCAGCAACGTCAAGTGCCACGATTCCGGGCACGTGTACTTTCGCCTCAAGGACTCCGCGGCCGCCATCGACGCGGTGATGTTCCGCGCCACGGCCGGCAAGCTCAAGTTCACGCCCACCGACGGTCTGGAAGTCGTGGTCGAGGGGCGCGTTGATGTCTACGACGCCCGCGGGCAACTCCAGCTTTACGTCGAGCGGATGATGCCAATGGGCGCCGGCTCGCTCGAGTTGGCCTTCAGGCAACTCAAGGAAAAGCTCCAGGCCGAGGGGCTTTTCGATGCCGCCCGCAAGAAGCCCATCCCGCGTTTCCCGCGGGCGGTGGGCGTCATCACCAGTCAGACCGGCGCGGCCGTGCGGGACATCAGCCGGACGCTGCGGCGGCGCTGGCCCGCGGCGGATGTGTATCTCCTGGCGACTCCGGTTCAGGGCGAAGGGGCGGCCGGGCAGATCGCCGAGTCCATCCGGCTGATGGACGCATCGGCGTCGGCGCTGGGCATCGACACGATCATCGTAGCCCGTGGCGGCGGCAGCCTGGAGGACCTTTGGGCCTTCAACGAGGAGGCCGTCGCCCGCGCGGTGTTCGCCGCCCGCACGCCCGTCATAAGCGGTGTGGGGCACGAGGTGGATGTTACGATCTGCGACCTGGTCGCCGACGTTCGGGCCGCGACGCCCACTGCCGCCGCCGAGTTGGCAGTGCCGGACGCCTCGGCCGTGCGCGGCTGGCTCTCGCAGGCCGCGACGCGGGCAACGCGCCGGATGCGGCAGCGGTTGGACGAGGCCAGGCTGGCGATGGAGAGCATTCGCCGCAGCGCGATTTTCCGCGACCCGCTTGGGCGGGTGCGGACGCGGATGCAGCGCGTGGATGAGTTTGCCCACCGGCTTCGGGGCGGCATCCGCCACCGTGTGGCACAGGCGAGGCGCTCGGCTGAGCCGCCGGCAGGCAGGCTCACGGCTTTGCACCCGGCCCGGCTGTGGGACCGCGGGGCGGCGAAGGTCAACAGCCTACTTGCCCGGCTGCGATGGGCGCTGGGCGGGCGGAGCAAGCGAGCCGGCGATGCCTTGGCCGGCATAGCGGGCAGTCTGATGGCGGCAAACCCGGTCAATCGGATCAGGCTGGCTCGCCAGCAGGTGGACGGCGCAGCCAGGCAGTTCGCGGCCAGCCCGGTCAATCGGATCAGGCTGGCTCGCCAGCAGGTGGACGGCGCAGCCAGGCAGCTCGATGCCATGAGCTACCGCCGCGTGCTGCGGCGCGGCTTCAGTGTGACGCGGGGCCGGGCGGGCAGGATTCTCCGCGCCGCGTCGCAGGCCGTAGTGGGCGAGATGATCGAGACGGAACTGGCCGATGGCCGGCTCAGCAGCAAGGTGGCAGGCCCTTGGGATAACCCATCGGAACCCAGGGCAACGGGTGGCGCGAAGCCGGCGGGGCAGGACCATGCGGAGGCTCCCGCGAAGGCTGGACCCGCCGGGCCGCCGGCGCCTGGGCCTGGCCCGGCCCGCAAGGCGCCGGACCCCGGGGCGACGCTTTTTGACTGATTCAACTGGCTTTTTAGCTAAAAGAAACTCAAAGAAACGCAAAAAAACTGAAAGAAACTGAAAGAATAAGGCCGCTTGCCAACCAGGTGAGACATGACCATGGACGCGAAAGAAAAAGAAAAGCTGACGTTCGAGCAGGCTCTGGCGAAGCTCGAGGAGATAGTCTCGGCCATCGAGGAAGGCAAAGTGCCCCTTGAGCAGTCCATCGACAAGTACGCCGAGGGCGTCGAACTGGTCAAGCAGTGCCGGCAGATCCTCGACCGGGCGGAGAAGAAGATTCAACTCCTCGGCCGTGGCGAGGGCGGGCAACTGGAGGTAACCGGCGAGCTTGACGAGCAGGCGGGCGAGGACAAGCAGGACGCCTGATGACTGCCAGGATTCTTGCTGCCTGTGCTTTGGGCCGGGCAAGCACAGGGCAGTTATGCGCAAGGTTATTGCGTCTTGGTTTGACGGGACTTAGAATGCCGGCAAGTCGGGCTGGGCCGGCGTTTTGGCGCGGCCGGCCGGGAAGAGGACATGATAGTAGATTGCCACACGCACATTTGGGCGAACATTGACCAACTCGGCAAAGGCGCGGGCGAGTACATCCGGCGCCAGTGCGGGCAGGATAACGTCGCCGCCGGCGCCGCCGAGCACGCGCGGGCGGCCGAGTGCGTCGACAAGTCCCTGGTCTTCGGCTTTAGAAGCGTGGACCTCGACGCGTCGGTGCCCAACGATTACGTGGCCGAGTACGTCGGGCGGCACCCCGCAAAGATGATCGGCGTCGCGGCGGTGGACCCGTCGGAAGCTGGCGCGGCCGATGAGGCCGAGCGCTGCCTGGGGCGGTCGGAGTTTCGCGGGCTGACGATAAGTCCAGCCACTCAGAACATCCACCCGTGCGACAGCCGGGCCATGGGGATCTACGAGCTTGCGCTAAGCCGGCGAGCGCCGGTATTCTTCTGCCAGAGCACGCATTTTCCCGCCCATGGCCGGATGGAATACGCTCGCCCGTCGCTCCTGGACGAGATCGCCCGCGAGTTTCCGGACCTGGTGATCGTGATCTCCTCGATGGGCCATCCCTGGATCGAGGAGGGCATCGCGCTGATCGGCAAGCACCCGTGCGTCTTCGGGGACATAGCCGGACTGGTGCATCGCCCGTGGCAGATGTACAACGCGCTGGTCCTGGCCCACCAGTTCAACGTGATGGACAAGATGCTTTTCGGGAGCGATTTCCCGTACTGCACGGCGGCCGAGGCGATCAAGAGCATTTACCGCATGAACGAGGTGACTCAGGGCACGAATCTGCCGTCGGTTCCACGGGAAGCCCTGCGGACCATGGTGGAGCGGGACGCGATGACGGCCCTTGGCATAGCCAGGCCTGGCGAGGCCGTGGCCCGGCCAAACGACGATGAGATATAGCGGTTTTCCCGGTTGCGGGATGGACTCGACGCGGGCGTCGTGATAGCTTGTGACGCGGATAGACCTGCCGATACTGGCCTGAAGGAGTTGGATATGAAGCACTTGGCAATGGGAATGAGGATTCTGGGCGTTGCACTTGCCGCGGGGCTGATGTTCGGCTGCGAGAAGAACCAGCCGCCGGAAGAGGCCACGCCGTACAATCCGAAGGTTGACGCCCCGCCGACGAACTTGCAGATAAACCCCAACCCGGACCTGCTGGCCGACCAGGCCACACTGGCCGGCGCGAAACGAGCCGTTTCCACGGCCCCGGCCGCCGCCGGCGCGCCTGGCGCGGCGGAAGACCCCATCGCCAAGGCCGTGCGCGCCGATATGGGTAAGATCATCGAGGCCGCCAAGACCGGGCAGTTGCCGGCGATCGCGGCTTATGTTTCGGCCAAGGACGCCGATACGGTCAAGGATGCTGCCAACGCCCTGGCTGCGCTGGCAACGGTCGAGGATGCGCTGAAAAAGGCCGTCAAGACCAATTGGGGCAAGGAGGCGCCTGCCTCGATGGCGCAGATGCTGGAGCCCGGCCCCGACGGCGGACCTTTCCTGGCCCGGCTGGGCGAGATGTCGGCCGAAGCGTTGGCTATCGCGCCGGTCGACGCCAACACGATGGAGGTCAAGGACCGCACAGGCGCGAAGTTGACGTTCAAGAAGAGCCAAGACAAGTGGCTGATCTCGCTGACCGATACGCAGGTTCAGGTCTACGTGGCACTGGCGGAACT